>JACCDU011007845.1_pt1 | contig 200634 bp, 228 predicted proteins | sample 7446081 | NCBI WGS metagenome assembly JACCDU01 (sample SAMN15323447, study PRJNA562643) | freshwater metagenome | isolation source: river surface water | place: USA:Blue River Watershed | collected 2017-08-17
CCGCGGGCGGCCTGGGCCGCGCTCGGGGTCTGGTGCGGCGCCCCTCGATTCGCGGCGGTGTAGGGTTTGACTGTTGCGACCGCCTCAGACGCGCATCGCGAACACCGTGTCGGGGTCGGATTCGCCCGCCGGGTGTACGAGGCGCACGAGCGGCTTGAAGATGGCCTCCATCGGCTGCGAGACGTAGGCGCCCTGGGCCGCGCCCGAGCGGACTTCGAAGACGGCTTCTCCTTCTTCTCGAGCGAGGACGGCGGCGTCCTCGGAGAGCTTCAGGCGGCCCCTTCGCATCGGCACGCGGCCCGATTCCAGCACGGCGAAGGCTTCGCGCACGGCGCGCCGCTGGTTCTTGCGGCCGTGCTCGGTGGCGGTCGAGATGTGCAGTCCGCCGGCCTGGGCGAGCTCAGGGATGCTGAAGGCGAGGATGCGCCCGGGCTCGTGCGTCGACATGTACGAGGCGAGCCACTTCTGGAAGGGCGAGTTGAGCGCGCGGCGCACGTCCAGGCGCAGTCCCGAGAAGACGCCCTTCTTCACGAACTCGGTGAACACCACCGCGGGCACCACCACCTGCCAGAAGACTTTCGTGCCGGAAGGCGCCGCGGGCAGGGTGCCGGCACGTCGCAACGCATCGACCTCTTCGCGGGTCAGCGTCGTGAGCGAGCCCAGGAACTGGCTCATCGTGGGCCGCTCCGGATGCGGGCCCTCGGGCTCGTGCAGCTCGATGACGGTCCCCATCAGGTCGGCAGCCCACTCCTTGAGCTTGGCGAGTGCGGCGTGGTTCTTCGACATGCCGAGCGTCTCGCACACCTGGTAGGGCGAGAACACGATGGCTTCGCCCAGCTTCGCATCGAACTGCCCCGAGGTGCCCGCGAGCACGGCCATCATGAAGTCGAGGTGGTCCTGCCCGAGCGGCTTGCCCCGTCGCAGCACCCAGTCGCCGGTGCGCGAGCGCAGCACCGGCAGGTGCTCGGCCTGCGCGCTGCTGAAGAGGCCGCAGCGCAGGAAGCGTGTGTTCATGACGCCGTAGCCGTCACGCACGTCGTACTCCGCGCGACGCAGCTGCGCCTCGCACACCGACACCGCCCGCACCGACTCGAGGTTCTCCAGCGCATCGAGCTCGCCAAGCGCTGCATCGCACACGCGCTGCGCGAACTCCCGGTCGGTGAGGAGCTCACCGCCCGCAAGCCCCGGCCGGCCGGAGGCGACCGTCTCGCCGTCCAGGTGTGCGAGGGCCGCCGTCGCACCGAGCCAGGCCCGGGCCGCGGCCTGCATGGCGGGCGTCGGGCGCTTGAGCGACAGGGCGGGCAGCCGGGGCAGACCCTGGGGGCGAGTGCCGAGATAGCGTGTCATCGAAGGAGAGCGTGGGGTAAGCCCGTGGGAGCCGTCCTGTAGCCAGCCGTTCCGCAGCTAAAACCGGGTGCCTGCCAAAGAAGGCCAGGCGCCCTGCCGTGGCGCGAACCTTTCATGCGCTCGCGGCTCTGACGGGCCTGCGACTCCGGTCTTCTTCTGCCTTCACTTCATCATGCGACACGACATCCTCGACGAGCTGCGCTGGCGCGGCCTCATCCATCAGTGCACCGACGAGTCGGCGCTGCGCGAGACGCTCGCGACCGGTTCCGTGTCGCTCTACTGCGGCTTCGACCCGACCGCCTCCAGCCTGCACGTGGGCAGCCTGATTCCGCTGGTGACGCTGCGCCGCTTCCTGATGGCCGGCCACCGCCCCATCGCGCTGGTGGGCGGCGCCACGGGCCTCATCGGCGACCCGAGCGGCAAGTCTGCCGAACGCGTGCTCCAGACCCCCGAGACGGTGGCGGCCCAGGCCGAGGCGATTCGCCGCCAGGTGAGCTTCTTCACCGACGGCGTGGTGCGCGACAACCTCGCCTGGACCCAGCCGGTGACGCTGCTCGAATTCCTGCGCGATGTCGGCAAGCACTTCTCGGTCAACGCGATGATTGCGCGCGACTCGGTGGCCTCGCGCCTGTCGCGCGAGGGCGAAGGCATCTCGTTCACCGAGTTCAGCTACATGCTGCTGCAGGCGAACGACTTCGCCGAGCTCGCGCGCCGCGAGGGCTGCTTGCTGCAGATTGGCGGCTCGGACCAGTGGGGCAACATGTGCTCGGGCGCCGACCTCATCCGGCGCACGCAGGGTCGCGTCGCCCACGCGCTCACGCTGCCGCTGCTCACGACCGCCGACGGCCAGAAGTTCGGCAAGACCGTCAACGGCGCCGTGTGGCTCGACGCCACGCGCACCTCGCCCTGGGAGTTCTTCCAGTTCTGGATGAACACCGAGGACGCCGACGTCGTCCGGTTCCTGAAGCTCTTCACGTTCCTGGACCGCGCGCGCATCGAGGCGCTCGAGCGCGCCGTCATCGAGAGCCCTGCGGCTCGCGAAGCGCAACGCACGCTTGCGATGGAGATGACCGCGATGGTCCACGGCGGCAACGTCGCGCGCGAGATGCTCGCGGCGAGCCAGGTGCTCTTCGGCAAGCCCGGTCAGCCGGTCGAGCTGGAGGCGAGCACGCTCGGGATGCTGGCCGTCTCCCTGCCCGCGGTGCCGCTGGTGCTCGACGCCACGCGCGCGCCGGTGGCGCTCAACGGCCTGCTGGTCGCCGCGGGTCTCGTCGAGTCCAAGACCCAGGCCACGCAGCTGGTGCGCCAGGGCGGCGTCTCGGTGAACAACGTCGTGCGCAGCGACCCCGCCTTCGTGCCCTCGGCGCAGGACTGGCTCGCCGGACGCTTCCTGCTGCTGAAGAAGGGCAAGAAGTCGTTCGCGCTGCTCGAGCGCATCGCCTCGTGACCGCGCCCGCACCTCGCCGCATCGCGGTCGCCGACCTGGACGGCCTCGCGCTGTCCTGGGCGGTCGCCCGGGTGCACCCGCAGTGCGAGGGGCTCGACTACGCGATGCACGCCGGCGTGCTCTGCGGCTGGGACAGCCGACCGGGCGAGCCGCGCACGCTGGTGCTCGTGTTCCATGAGCCGGGGTGGCTCAAGCGCATCCGGGCCCGCAAGGCCGTGCGCGAGCTGCCCGAGCACGAGCATGCCCTCGACTACTGCCCGCTGGAGGACTGGCCGCTCGTGGGGCGGCTCATCGAATCCGAAGGCGTGGCGCTCGGCCCTGACGACCCGAAAGGCCCTGCGGTAGAGACTCGCTCGTGGCGAGCCCGCATCGGGTCGTTCGAAGTGCGCGGCCAGCCCTCTGTGGCTCACGCGGTCCTGCGAGCGTTCGTGGGTGCGCGCCAGGGCGCCGACATCGAGCTGCCGTCGTTCCTGTCTGCTTGAGCCGGCGAGCGGCATCACCAGGGAGCAGCCGTGCCGGGGGCCGAGGGGATGCGCGACCGAGGGGCCTAGCTCGGACGGCTTGTGCCGTCAGGCCGGCACCGTCATCGTCGGACGGTAGCGCGACTCGCCCCGCTCGAGCCACCGCGCGCGCCACCAGGCGCGCATGAACGCCGAGCGCCAGCTCGCGCACTGATTTGGCACGCCCACGTAGGTGTGGCGAGTACCCTGGTAGGTGACTGCGAAGCGCCAGGGATAGGGGTGCGGGAAGTCGAACGCCTGCTTCCAGACTTCGATGACGGCAACGCTCGGGTCGTCGCAGGGGGTGAGGCGGGGCATGGCGGGCGCTTTCGTGACAGGAGTGCTGCGGCTCAGCGGCACACCGAGGCCCAGTCCTCGGCGCTCACTTCAATGCGCTGCGTCGAGGACGCCCGCGCGATGGCGAGCAGCTCACGGGCCGTCTGGTACTGCGCACCATAGGTGAGCGCGATGCGAAAGAACGTGTCGTCCCCGCGCAGCGGCGATTGGGCTTCGAACCAGGCTCGCACCGAGGCTGCGTCCACGGGGCGCTTCAAGAACCCCGGCAGGAAGCGGTTGAGCGAGGTGCGGTCCGCGATTTCGCGCTCGATGACGCGCACGCGCTCTCCTTCGCGCCAGGTGTCGATGCGCTCGATGACGGCGCTTGCCTGCCGTACGACGTCCTGTCGCCACACCCGAACGCTGCCACGCGCGCTGCGGGCGGCTTCGGCGTTGGCACGTTGCATGGCGCCCAGGGCGGCGATGGAGGCGGCGATTGCGGTCATGGATGGCGTGCGAAGACAGTGTCTAACAGGAGCCGCGAGGCTTCGGATTGCGGGCCGCCCGGGGCGGGAGGGCCGTCGGCAACGAAGAACGGCTGCCCGTGGGAGTCTGCGTGCAGCCGGGTGTTCCGCGGCGGGCCGTGCGCCGCCGCTCGCGGTCGGTGTCGCTCAGCGACGTTCGATGACCTCGTCGATGAGCCCGTACTGCTTGGCGGCCTGGGCATCGAGCCAGTAGTCGCGCTCGGTGTCGTTGGCCACCTTCTCCAGGGGCTGACCGGTGCGCTCGGCCAGAATCTCGTTCAGGCGGGCCTTGATGCGCAGGATTTCGCGCGCTGTGATTTCGATGTCGGTGGCCTGGCCCTGTGCGCCGCCCAGCGGCTGGTGAATCATCACGCGCGAGTTCGGCAGGCACAGCCGCTTGCCCCGGGCCCCGGCAGCCAGCAGGAACGCCCCCATCGAGGCGGCCATGCCCATGCACAGCGTCGAGACGTCGGGCTTGATGAAGTTCATGGTGTCGAAAATCGACATGCCGGCGCTCACGCTTCCGCCCGGGGAGTTGATGTAGAGGAAGATGTCCTTGTCCGGGTTCTCGCTCTCGAGGAACAGCATCTGAGCGACCACCAGGTTCGCCGAGTGGTCGTTCACCGGACCGTTCAGGAACACGATGCGCTCGCGCAGCAGGCGACTGTAGATGTCGTAGGCGCGCTCGCCGCGGCCGGACTGCTCGATGACGGTTGGAATCAGCATGGACATTGTTCTCAGGGCTCCTCGTTGGGTGGCGTGCAGCGTGCACGTGAGCGTTGGAGCCCCCGAGCGCTCTGCAGGTTCCAGGCAGCCCGGGGCGTTGCGCCTGCCCCATGAAGAACGCCCCGGCCAGTCGGCTCGGGGCGTGAGAAGAAGGTGATGTCTGTGCTCAGGCGGTCTGCGGCGACTCGAGCTCGAGCTCGAGCTCCCGGGCGAGCGCCTGGGCGCTGTCTGGCTGGTGGCAGCAGGCCAGCCGCCCGAGGAAGGCGCGCAGCTGCTCGGTGTCCTCGAAGGGCAGTCCGGCGGGAGGCTGGTGCTCGCGGATGATGCGCAGCACCACCTCTTCGCCGGTGAGCTCTCCGCGAGCCCGCAGCGCAAGCAGCGTCCGGGCGATTGGTCGGTTCGCGTCTGTCAGGGTCATCGTGATGTCCTCAGGGGGTGTCTTGGGGGGCAGCGCCGTCTTCGGGCTTGTCTTCTTCAGCGGGGTCCATCGGCTCCCAGCGGGCGGCCACGCGGATGAAGAGCGTCGCCTCATCCGCGCTCAGCGCCTCGGGTGCCTCGGGATGAAAGCGCCGGTAGTCGAGGTCTTCCAGGTCTGCGACCGAGCCGGTGATGCGCTCGGAGACATGGTCGTTCAGCCAGTCGAGGCCGTATTCCGCGAGCTTCCACACGCTCACCGGCACCACGATGTCGACGTAGTAGCGGCCGTCGTCGGTGATGGCCTTCAGGCGCTTGAACTCGAGCGGCGGGTCGGTCTCGGCCATCAGCAGCGGTGCGCCGGTGGCTTCGTCGTGTCGCCCCTCGATGCGGGCGGACTCGCCCTGGGCGTGCGCGCCGAGCAGCGCGCTCACCGTGTTCCACGGCTTGCCGTGCAGGGTGTGCGCAAGCGCCTCGAGCGCCTGTGTACGCGTGACCTTGCGGTTCACGCCGGCAAGGTAGGCGGCCAGGCGCGTGGCCTGTTCCTTGAATCGGGCGACGGCCCGGGTGTCCTGGTTCATGGTGGGTTCCAATTGTCGAATGGAGCGGCTTCGTCTCAGGCCGCACGGCCCGGAGCGAGTCCGTCAAGGTGTCGCGCGTTGCCTTGTCGAGAGCCGCTCCGCAACGGGAACGGTCGGACAGGGGATTCGAATCGGTGACGGGTCCAGGCCCGTCAGCGCATGGTCGGATTTGCCATGCCGCCCGGTGAAGAGCGGTGCGCTATGCAGGGCCGACCGGCCCCGAGGAGGTCCTCATCTGGTATAGAGCCCGGCACGGCCCCCAGCGTTCCGCGACCCCTGTCGAAGCGCGAAACGACGACGCCGGCAAAGGCCGGCGTCTAGCAGGTTATTCGAGTGCGGCAGGTCGCGCGGCTCCCGGAAGGAGCGGGCCCTGTCAGTGCGTGGTGCGGTTTCGGCCGGCTTCGATGAGCATCGCCAGGTCCAGCATGCGCATCCGTGGCGACAGCAGTGAGGCGTCCAGCTCGAACTCGGCCACGAGCCGCTGCACCACCCAGAGGTCCCAGGCGTCATAGAGCTCGGCCAGCGTGGCGCAGGCCTTCGCCTGCTCGGCGGGCAGCCCGGTGCCGCTGAAGTCGCTCAGCTGCGAGTGGTCGGTCAACAACACCTTGTCGGGCTCGAGTCCCAGCACGCGGGACAGCACCTCGTCCAGCGCCTCCTCGAATTCGTCGATGGCGTCCTGCTCGATGTGGATGTCGGGCTTCTTGGAAGGGGGGTAGAAGGTCGTCATCAGTGCACGGGGTCGCAGCACGGCGAAGAAAAAGATGTGGGGAGGGTGAGAGCCTCGGGACTTCGCGGTGTTCTGGATGGTGTCAGGTTTGGCGTAGCGCCGCAATGCGGCAACCCGTAAATCCGGTGCGCCCAGCTTAGCGCAAGGCTTCTAAGCAGGGCGAGCGTCCGCGCTTCTCGCCACGTCCGCGAGTCCGAGAGTTGCGCACATCACTGCGATGCGCGCGAGCAGCTCCGGCGCCCCCTGCGACCAGACTTCGTCCAGCACAAGCCGCGCTTGCTCGGAAAGCATCCGGTCGACGTTGTTGCCCGTCGTGCAAGTCAGCACGAGCATTGCATCGGCGAGGCATTGTCCGTCGAGTGCGAGTGCGATGTCGGCCGTCAGCACTTCGACCGCACCGCGCAGCGGCCCTCTCGGAAAGTACGTGCTTTGTTCATCGAACCAACGAGCGGTCCGCTGTTGCAGACGGGCTCGCTCGGCGTCCTGCGCAGCCTGCGCTTCGAGCGAGGCGCGCAGGTGCTCGAGCGCCCGGCTTACCTGCACGTCCAGGGCAACGGTGCCGCTCATGGGCCGGACCACTCCAGGCCTGCCGCCCGCAGTTCCTCCCGGGCCCAGGCCAGCACCGAGGCGGGCTCGGTGCTGAGGAGCGCTTCTCTCAATGAGCGCTCGCCCTCCCGCCCCTCGAGCCGGCACAGCTCGTGCACGAAGATGCAGTCCTCGCCGGTTTCGTCGGGCGAGCTCACCAGCCAGGTGAGGGCATCGTGCGTGCCGTCGGCGGTCTCCACGTGCGCAAGCAGCAGGCTGAGCGTGCACCTCCCGCGCGAGGGCAGCACGCCGTCGAACTGGGCGATGCCGACACGGCTCGCTGCGGGCAGCGCCTGCTGCACGAGACCCGCGGCCGCAAAGACCGCATGTGCGTCCCGCATCCAGTCCTCGAAGTCGGCGCGCAGGGCGAGAACGGTGGCGGCTTTGGAGGGGGCAGACGGGCTCGGCATGTCGGTGAGAGCCTTGTGACGGCACGTCGTTCCGCGCCGGGCAGGACGGGCCTCGAGCGCTACACCTCTCAGGAACTTCTTCTTCAACCTGCGAGGAAACGTCAGATGGACCTCTCCAAGTACATCCGCAACACTGGCTTCTACTTCCACAAGGACACGCCCGAGGCTGTCCAGCGCGTGCTCATCGAGGCGCATGCGAGCGGCAAGACCGTTCGCATCTGGTTCGGCGACGCCGTGACCGGTCGGGCCTGGGACGAGGAACACGACGTCCTGGGCACCATCGGCCGCTCCTGCGGCCCGGTGAAGGTGCCTCTGCTCGTCGCCCGCGGCGACATCGGTGGCGGCCACCTTCTGGACCAGTGCATCGTGCGCATCGATGCGGTGCGTTCGGTTCGGGTGCCTCGCGACATGCAGTCCGAGCTGGGGGGTCGCCGCACGATGCGCCTGGGCACCACGCTCTATGCGCACCCGAGCTTTCACGCCGGTGACTGGACGCAGCGGCCCAGCCGCGAGCCCGGTTACGTGGCCGAAGTGCTGCGCGACGGGTCGGTCATCGCACGGTTTCGCACCGTCGTGAAGGCCGCGGCCTACGTCTCCTTCATGACCGGCCAGGCCTACGAGCGCCCGTGAGCACCGCATCGTCGTTTCGTCTGGCGGACCCCCGCCACGAAGCAGCACGCCGGCGACTGCTCGCGCGCTATGGCAGCTCCAGCTGGCGCTGTCGGGAGTTCTCCCAGGCGCTTGCCTGCGAGTTTCCCGAGCTCAAGCCCGTGGCGGGGTTCTACTTCGCTCCGGGCGGTGCCTCGCACGGCGAGCACTGGTGGCTTCAGACCGAGGCGGGAGACATCGTGGACCCGACGGCCGACCAGTTCCCCTCCCAGGGACGCGGCCGATACGAGCCCTACGACCCGCATCGGCATCTCACCTGCAAGGGCAGCTGCATGAACTGTGGCACGAGCATCTTCTCGCGCATCGGCTCCTATCCGTGCTCCGAGAGTTGCGCGCAGGACCTGGCTGCCGAGTGGGGCTGCCGGCCTGCAAGTGGACCGTTCGATGCGGACATGGACCTTGAGTGCGACGCCGACATCTTTGCGAAGTATGGTCTCGCTCTCAAGTCTCCTTACCAGGACCCCTGACCGTTCGTCTTTCCAGAGCCGCCGTCCAGGCGGCTCTTTTCTTGCTCGCGCAACTCAGGGTCGTTCGATATGTGAGGTGGGCTCACAACGCGGACGAACGGTCGCTCGAGTGCGCGGGCTGCCGCGCTATCGTGTTGGCCTGTGACCTCGAGGCTCTCCCGTGAACCGAATCTTCGATGAGACCGGCTCCTCGCATGCGACGAGCCGACCGACCCTGCAGGCCGCCTTTGCCTGCGTGATGGGCTATCTGCTGCTTGCCGGGCTGGGCCAATCTCTCGACAACCTGCAGGGCATCTCTTCGCCGTTCTGGCCGGCGGCGGGTCTGGCGCTCGTGGCGTGCTATCGGTTCGGCGCGTACGGCGCCCTCTGCGTGTACGGGGCCGTATTGTTCGGCCAGTTCGTGCTGGGGCGACCTGTCGCGGGCTGGGTCACCTGGGTGTCCCCGCTCGGGCCCGCCACTGCGGCAATGCTGTCTGCTTGGCTGCTGAGGCGGCTGCGCTTTGACGTGATGGCGCTGTCGATGCGAGAGGTGGTGCTGCTGTGCGGCGTCGCCGCCCCCGTGAGCGCATCGCTCAGCGTGGTCCTGGGGCTGGCGCCCTTCTTCGTCGATGGCGCCGACGTCGCCTCGACCACATTGTCGGCCATTCGCCACTGGTGGCTGGGCGACTACGTCGGTATTCTCGTTGCGGCGCCGCTCGCCTTCACCGTAGGGCGTTTCCTTCGAGTTCTGCGCGACGGGGAGCTTCGCCAGTTCGTCTGGATGCATCTCGGCCTGCTCGGGGTCCTGGTCGTGACATTTCCGATGAACTCATCGGGCGTTCCGATGTCGTGGTACACGGCCGCGCCGGTGGTCTGGATTGCGGCTCGCTTCGGTGTGTTGGGTGCGGGTGTCTCGGTGGGGATTGTCGCCGTCGCGTCTTTGCTCAGCACCTCGCATGGACTGGGCCCCTTCGCGTTCGCCCGCATGGGCGAGAACGGCTACCTCTATCTCCAGCAGTTCCTGTGCGTGACGGCGGTGAGCTCGCACATCGTGGCGGTGCTCTCCGACGAGCGGCGCGGCGCTCGCGAGCTCGAGCGCACCCGCAGCGCGGTGCGCGAACGCGAGCAACGGCTGCAGCTTGCGCTGGAGGCCGGGCAGATGGGCGTCTGGACCCTGGACCCCAAGGCGGCGGGTGGCCCTCAGCTGCTGCTCGATGCCTACCTGACCGAGCTGCTCCAACTCCCGCACGATGCCGACCCGCATCAGGCATGGCAGGCCGCTCTTGGGGTGCTTATCCGGCCCGAGGACCAACTCAAGGCGGAGCAGGCCCTTCGCAAGGCCTATCTCGAGGGGGAGTCTGTCGCCTACGACTTTCAGGTGCGAAGGCCCAGCGGCGAGCTGCGCTGGATGAGCGCGCATGTGCGACGGGTTCTTGAGCAGGCGGGGGAAAAACCGCTTCTCGTGGGCGTCATCATGGATGTATCGCACCTGAAGCGCTCCGAGCAGGCGCTCGCGCATTCCCATGACATGCTGGCCGCGGCTTTGTCCGCGAGCCGCACCGGGTTGTGGCAGTGGGTCGCCGCTGAAGATACCCTCGAATACTCCCCGGAGTGCCGTCAACTGCTGGGGCTACCGGACTCGGAGCAGTCGCTTCGCAGCAGGCACTCGCTTCGCCAGGTGCACCCTGACGACCTGGACCGGGTGGTGCGCTCGCGCAAGCAGGCCCTTCAAAGCCGCACTCCTTGGGTGAGCGAATTCAGGATGCTGCGCTGGGGCACCGAGCAGCAGTTCTGGGTTGAGGTGCGTGCGAGCGGGCGCTACGACGAAAAGGGTCGCCTCACCCGGATGCTGGGGTCCATCACTGATGTCACCGAACGAAAAGGCTCGGAGACGGCGCTGCGGGCGGCCACTCACGGGCTCGTGAAGGCAAAGAAGGCCGCCGAGGAGCTGGCCAACCGGCTCGAGCTGCGAGTTCGCGAGCGCACCGAAGAACTCGACCGGGCGCTCTCGGCGGCGCGTGCGGCGAGCCAGGCGAAGAGCGATTTTCTGGCTCACATGAGCCACGAAGTTCGCACTCCGCTCACCGGAATGATTGCCGCTGCCGACCTGCTCATGCACGAGCTCCCTGACGGGGCGCACCGCGCCCGGGCTCAGATGCTGCGGGCGAGCGCGCTGGCGCTCAAGGGGCTGCTCGACGACGTGCTCGACTTCGCTCGAATCGAAGCGGGAAAGCTCGGGCTTGTCGAAACCCGGTTCGACCCCCAGGCGATGCTCTCAGGGGTGGTCGAGCTCTTCTCCGAAGTGGCCCGAACGCGCGGCAATCGCATCGAGCTGCGCACCCAAGGACTTCCTGCTGCGTGCCTGGCCGACGGGGCAAGGCTGCGCCAGGTGCTTGTGAATCTCGTGGGCAATGCAGTCAAGTTCACCGAGCATGGGCACATTCGAATCGATGCGACCTATCTGGGCGAAGAGCGGCTCCGGCTTGTGGTGCGCGACACCGGAATCGGGCTCACCGACGAGTTGAAGCAGCGGCTCTTCAAGCCTTTCGAACAGGCCGATGCGCTGCAGTTCGGAGGAACCGGACTGGGGCTGGCCATCTCCCAGCGCCTCGTCACCGCGATGGGAGGCCGAATCCTGGCCGACGGCACTCCGGGGCAAGGTGCGCAGTTCACCGTCGAGGTGCCCTGCCAGCGCACTGAGCCGGCTCCGGTGAGCTGCGAGCCCGAGCCGAAGCTGCCCTCCTTGCGCCTGTTGCTTGCCGAGGACAACGCGATGAATCGAACGCTCATCGTTTCGTTGCTGGAGCAGGCCGGCCACCAGGTCGATGCCGTGGCTGACGGCCTGCAGGCACTGGAGTCAGCCCAAAAGCGGGTCTACGACCTTGTCCTGATGGACGTGCGCATGCCCAGGATGGACGGACGCGAGGCCACTCGTCGGATTCGCCTGCATGAGCAGGGCTTTGACCGGGTGCCCGTCGTCGCACTGTCGGCCGACGCCCTCGAGCTCAGTCGGCTCAAGGACGACGCGGACTTCGATGCGCTGGTGGCCAAGCCGGTCGACCTGGAAGAGCTCAGCCGCGTCATGCATCAGGTCCTGGGCATGGCGGCAGGCCGGCGCAGGATGCTCTCAGAGCTCCAAAGCGCGCGCGGACCCGGCAAGGACGGCGCTTTTGCGCGTGCCGCCAGCCTTCCTCCGCTGCTCGACGAGAGCCGCCTCAGGTCGCTCTCCGACAAGCTGGGTGCCGAGCGGCTCACTCCAGTGCTCGAGGGTGCCCCCGCCGCGCTCCAAGACGTCTTCGAGCGCCTGTGCGCAGCGCTGGAGCACGGTGCGGTCGCCGAGCAGCAGGACTGTGCGCACGAGCTCAAGGGGCTTGCGGCCTCCCTCGGCTGCGTGCGACTCGCACAGCTCGCCGAGCAGCAACAGCACCAGCCCGATACGCATGCCGTCGAGGCCCTCGAGCAGTGTCTGGCCCTGACCCGGCAGGCTCTCGAGCAGCACTCCAGGGAATCGATGCTCTCCTGATTGAGCTCATGGGCAGAAAACGAACGCCGTGTTGCTAGACACGGTCGCGACGCCGGTCGTCCGGCGCAGTTCGTTTGCTTTCTGCCATGTGCCTCATCATCCACAAGCCCGCCGGCCGAGTGCTGTGCGAGGCGTTCCTCGAAGATGCGCTTCGCCACAATCCCGACGGCTGGGGTCTCGCGCGGGTTCGCGCAGGCGAGTTGCAGGTCTGTCGAGGGCTCGCACCGCAGGCCTTGCTTGCAGCGAATGCCCGGCTCGAGCGCGACGAGGAGGCGTACCTGCACCTGCGCAAAGCCACGAGCGGCGAGGTCTCGCCCGAGATGGCGCACCCCTTCCTGGTGCTGCCCGGTCTTGCGCTCATGCACAACGGCACGCTCCAGGAGCTGTGCCCTGCCTCGGGCCCGCTCAGCGACACCGCAGTGCTCTCGCGGCACCTGGCCGAAGTGGTGGGCGCCGTCGCGCTCGAGCGCCGTGCCGCCTACATCCGCAGCGAAGGCTTTCGTGCGCTGATGGCGCTCGCCGTTCGCGACTCGTTCGTGCTGCTGCTGGACGCCCAGGGCGCTGTTCGGTACGGACGGCCCTGGCACGTCATCGAACCGGGCCAGTGGCACGAGCGGATGCACGGGGTCGCGGTCTCGAACCTGCGCTACTGGAGCGTGGGCTCAGGGCAGGCGTCGCCCGCCTGACCGCTGGCGGCCGGGCTGCTCCAGCCCAACAAAAAACGCGCCGCACGGCCCTCTCGGACGGTGCGGCGCAACCGGCGCGTCATGCGATGTCGTGGCTCGAGCGCACGCACTCGCCGGCAACCGTCGCGGGCCTCCAGGGCTGATTGTGCGACGGCCGCTTCCTTGACGCCCACTCGGACCTCGGGGGCTGCGGGAGGCTTTCCCGCTCTGCACGAGCCTTGGAGAAGTCGTGCCATGCGCCATTTACACCAAGCCGGTCGTCTCGCGCGGATTCAGTCTGATACGCGAGGCGGGCCCGGGTCCGGGGGAACCTTGGAAGGTCTCGTTGGTCTTGTGATGCGAGGCTCGCCTCACAGGAGGGCATCTGCGGGCGGATGCCGGTTCAGTGTAGGACGCGGGCCTCCTGAGTCAGGACCGCGTGCGACGGCGGCGTGTCCTGCAGGGTGTCACGCCCTTCGCGGCGAGCGCGGCCGGCAAAGCGTGCGAGCGGCTCGCGCAGGGCAGCAAGCCCGGCATGACGTGCAAAGAAGTGCGTATCCAGCCAGGCGAGGTGGCCGGCGAGCGTGGCGTCGTCGCTGCGCTCGACGAGCGCCTTGTATTCGTCGAAGTACTCCTTGGCGAGTGCGTACCAACGCTCCTCGTCCAGGCGGGCGTGTGCCCGTTCATAGGCCTCGTGCACGACTTCAGCCGTGCGCACCTCGAAGGTCGCATGGGTGAGCAGCGTCGCGAAGAGGTCGGCCTCCGTTCCGGGGGCAAGCTCGCCCGAGAAGGCGAGCGACACGCCGTCGATGTGCACGACCGGGGTGAAATAGGTCTGGGGCAGGGCAGCGAAGTTCATGTCAGCAATCGGTTTGTCCAGGCCGACAGCCCGGGTGCGGCGGGCGGCCAGAACCTTGGTCAGGGCCACGGCTCTACAGGACTACGAGCCCCCGATTCGTCCAAGGTTCCTGCTGCATCCCGTCCGTGTCCGACGCTTCCTTTCTCCTCGAGCTGGCCGCCGCCACCGCCCGCCCCTCTGCCGGGGAGGGCCTGTTGGTATGCGACGTCCAACCTGCCTATGACCGCTGGTGTCGTGAGCTCGCGCCTCGGCTGCTGCGCCATGCGCAGGGTCTCGCGCTGCCCACCGTGTTCTGCTGGGTCGGAGAAGCCAAGACTGCCGACACCGAAGAATCTGTGCGCCAGTATCTTCTGGAGCACGGTGCCTCGCCTGCTTTCCTGGAGGAGGCTCGGTTCGTCGAGAAGTCCTACGGCTTCTTTCGGCATTGGATGGACCGGGGCGTGGCCGAATCGACCATCCTCGCGGTGGCTCGCGTGCTGCGCGACGACGACATCGACCATTCGGACGACCTCGACCTCGAGTGGCTGCTCGACCTGGACCCGAAGCTGTGCCAGCAGGTGCCGATGTCGGGCGCCGGCATCTGGCTGCCGCGGGCCCTTGAGACCTGCGCCTGGATGCGCGAGCGGCCCTGGCTCACCTGCGGAGGCGGGGGCGGCGAATGCCTGAAGGAGCTCGAGCTCTGGCTGCGCTCCGTGCAGGTGTCTCACCGGCGGCTTGCCGATTATGTCTACTGAGCCCCTCGACCGGGCCGACCCCTCATGCCTGCTGCGAAACGTCCCCATCTGTCCTGGCCCCGAAAGCCCCTCCGAGGCCGCTTGCGCGAGACCGCTCGCCGCATCCTGCTGCGTGCGCTCGTGCGTGAACGCGCGCGCGGCGCGCGACGAGCCCGAATCCAGATGGAGGGGCTCCTGCCCGGCGTGCGCTTCGAGGATGGCTCGCTGCTCATGGTGTCGGGCTGCCCCGATTTGAGGGTGCGCCCGAGCGGGCTGATGCGGCGCCATGATGCCTGGCGCGCACGACGCGACAGGGTGCGGCCTCCCGAAGCGATGCACTTCGAGCGCTACCTCAAGGACGGCACCGTCGCGGGCCGCGCGCTCATTCGACTCAGGCGCCGCCCGTAGCGGCACGCCCCTGCGCGGCTGCGCTCACCCGTTGCGGTGCTGCGCCACCCAGGCGAGCACCTGCTCGGGCTCGAGATGCAGCAGGCTCTCCTGCAGCGCATGCGCATCGAGGGGTGCGTCCAGGGCGCCGCGGTGAAGAAGGGCCACGCCCAGACAGCGCATCGCAGCGTGCCCTGGGCCGGTTGCCAACGCACCGGGTCGGGCCGGCGTCGAGAGCTCGAGCGCGAGTCCGCAGACTTCAGCGCTCTGGCCGTACTCCCGCCAGCAGCGGGCCTGCACCTCGAGCCACAGCTCGCCTCGTTCGCACGTGCCGAGCCAGCGCGCGAGGCCCTGGTGACAGGGGTCGGACTCGCACCGGTCGCGCCGCTCGAATCCGGCTCGGGCGAGGGCGTCGTCGAGCGCCTGGGCCCACCATCGAGCGCTGAGCGTGACCTGCTCCACGAGCTCCGCAAGGCGCGCAAGACGCAAAGCCTTCAGCGCCGCCTGCTGGGCGACCGAATCGAGCCGCGGAGGTGCGCCACGGGGCGCAGCAGCAAAGGACGGTGTGTCGGAGAGCATGCCGCTCTGAGCCTCAAAGAGGTCGCCAGTTCCCGCCAGTTCCCCACAGCCCCCGAGCCCTGCATGCCGTTCATCGGCACGCCTGCCGTTTAAGCGGCGTTGTCTTCAGGAGAATGCAGACCGCGCGGCCTGCCTCCAACCCAACTCCTCGCCCTTCTTCGATGCCCCGACGTCAATTCGACCGAACACTGCGGCGCGTGCGCGGCGCGCTGTGTCTCGTGCTGCTTGGCGCATCGGGTGGCGCCTTCGCCCAATCGACGCCCGAGGAGCTCGCCGCGGGCGGAGCGGCGGCCGTCGTCATCGCCCAGCGCTGCAATCCAGCCAACGAGGAGGCGGTGCTGCGCTATGCCCGCTCGGAGATTTCGCGACGGATGCGTGCGGCCTTCACCCCGGCCGAAATCGAAGCGGCACTGGACGGTCTGCGCATGAAAGTCAACGCCTTTTCGGTCTCCAGCGGTGCTCGCCGCTGTGAAGACCTCGAGTCGATGCGAGCGATGGCCCGCAACTGGGGATTCGCGCAGGTGCTCCGATAGCCCGGCCCCACCGAGCCGGAACGAGCCGCCCGCCCAGGGCTCTGACAGACCTCTTCACTGCTCGCGTCCCCCATGTCCACCGTCGATGACCGTCTCCTCGAACTGCTTGCTCAGAAGGACGCACAGCTCGCGTCGGCCCACGAGCGCATCGACTCGCTCGAGCGCCAAATCGACGCGGGCCTGGACTGGATGCGCCAGGAGCGCCTGAACAAGGACGAAGCGCAGGCCGACTCTCTGCCCGTGCCGCGCGTGCAGCTCGAGCTGCTGAGCGATGACCACTGGTGCCAGGAGTGGACGGTGCTGCTGGTGAGCGCCCGCCCCTGGGGCGGCCAGCTGCGTGTGCCGCTCGAGATGAGCAAGCGCTCCGGCGGCGAGTTCCCCCGGGAAGCGTTTCCCCTCGAGGGCGTCGCACCGCCCCATCTCGGGCAGCACCTGCCCAACATCGCCGTGGACGCGAAGCTCTACGCCCAGTCGATGGGGGGCTTGCCGCTTGCGGTCGTCCTGGATGACGAGCGCCAGTACCTTGTTCAGCCCGTCGAACGCGGCTGGTCCCTGCTCGCGGTGCCTGCGCGCACCGAGCCTGCAGCCCCCTGAGCCCCGGAGCGGGCTCGAACGCCCGCGGCGCTCGTGCAAGGAAAAGCGCCTGTCGACCGGGAGGTCGGCAGGCGCGAAGGGTGTGTGTCAGCTAGGCAATCGCCTCACGAAGCGGCTCAGCGCTGGGCGCGGGCCGCGTCCTCGAACTGGGCGCTCGCGGGGCGTACGCCGGTCTCGGCGCCGATGACGATGGGCAGCGAGTTGCGAACGAATGCCCGGAAGGCCTCGTCCGACAGCCGTTCGTTGTCCACGTTGGCGGCAAGCGTCGCCACGAAGTTCTCGGCCGGCACGGTGCGGTGGGGGCTCGCCATGCTCAGGCCGTCAGCTCGGTCAGCTCGAATTCCTGGCACTGCGGGCGCAGCTGCGCGACGAACTCGTCCAGCGTACCCGCCACGCGCTCGCCACGGGTCGGCAGCAGGCACGTTGCGCGCGGTGCGCGGTACAGCACCTGCACCCGGCGGGTGTCACCTTTGGGGCTGCGCTCCTCGAGGCGGGCCTTCACGATGGTGTGCAGGCGGTCCAGCACGTCGAGGTCGACGACCATGCAGCTCGGCTGGCCGGCGAGCAGGGCTTGCTGCAGGCCGCGGTTCGCCTCTTCGACGACGGCCAGGATGCGGGCGACGTCTTCGATGCAGACCTTTTCCCAGCGCAGCAGCACGGCGTTGCCGTACTTGTTCTGGTAGACGCCTTCGGCGCTCACCAGGTGCACCGGCTGCAGGTAGCCGTCCTCGAAGGCGAGCGGCGAGGTGTAGCCGTGCGCATCGCGCTGGGCCCACACGCGCACGGGGGCGCCGTTGCCATCGCGCAGCGTCGGGTGCTCGACCATCATCGGAGCGGCGGCTGCGAGCAGCGCCTGGACCATGTTCGACTTCAGCGACTGGATGGTTTGCAGGTTCATCACGGTGTCCTTTCAGGGGTGGAGAAAAACAAAAAAGGGGTTCTGCCTTCGTCTAGCGACCCGGGAAAGCCCCGCCCCGACGTGCACAGGCCCCTCGTCGCCGAAGCGGGAGGGGCCTGCAGGACACGGGAAGGCGTCGCTCAGAAGATGGTGTTCATGCCCACCACGATGCCGATGGCCATGAGCACATAGCCGGCCAGCTGCTGGACCTGCTCCGAATCGGTCAGCCTGTCCTTCTTCACCAGCTCGTTCTTGGTGACACGCTTGATGCTGAACAGGCCAAACAGCATCGGCACATGGGTGTACTCGACGGTCACGCGCTCGAGCGAGGCGCGGCGCACCAGGCGCCAGCCGAACCAGCAGAAGGCGATGATGAAGGGCACGCCCACCGCGATGCCCAGGATGTCCTGGCCCAGGTACTTCCAGATGAGGATGTACATGACCGTCTTGCCCAGGTCGGTGCGGGCGAAGTCGTTGGCGGCCACGCCCAGCTCGCGGGCGGTTGCGACCAGGCCCGAGCCGATGACGCGGCCCAGCTCGACGGCCTTGTCCATCATCGAGAGCTCGGGGGTGGCCTCGCGTCGCGCGGCGTCGATTTGCTTCTGGATGGTGGCCACCTGGTCGGCCGACAGGCCCTGCGTGGACAGCGTCGTGCCGGTGTCGGCCGCCATCGCCGGCTGCAGGGTGCCCAGCAGCGAGGCGAGGGCGATGAAGAACGTGAAGAAGAAGCGTTTCATGGTGATTCGGTGTCCTGTAGAAGTCTTTCGCGCCATATCAGGCGCGTCAGCCTGAGAGCACCGAGCTGTCCGCACGTTCCCCGCAACGGGGCGCGACGGACCGCATCCAGGACAGGTGAAAGACGAAGCGCCCCGAGTCCAAGGACTCGGAGCGCTTGTTCAATCACGGTTCAGGCCGAATGTTCAGCCGGTGCGCTTCCATTCGAGCGCAGTGCGCTGGATACGTCCGGCGGCCTCTGCTTCGCGAACCTTCTCGCTCAGCTCCTGGAGCAGCTCGTTGTCGCCATCGAGCACCTCGTCGGCGCGGTCGGAGATACCGAAGGTCTGAGCCCAGTCGCCTTCGCCCACGGTGACGCGGGCCATCTTCGCCCCGTATTCGGGTGGGTGCAGGCGCACGCGCTGCGAGAAGGGCAGGCTCGTCACGTACTCGGGCAGACCCACGTAGAGGCTGCCATTGGCAAGATTGACCGTGACGGCCATCTCGCGGCCGTCATCGAGCAGCGCGATGGCGGCCAGGCCGTAGGGCGGGAACTCGAGAGATGCGTTCGCATCGAGCGTGTCCCAGTTCATGCCCAGGCTTGCATCGAAACGCTGCGACGCGGCATCCAGCACCTGCATCGCCTCGTCGTCCGAGAGGTCCGGGCGCAGCGACTGAACGTCGCCGACACCAAAGCCGTGCACGGTGTAGGTGCGCGGATTGCGAGCCGGCGGCTCGCCCCGGCGAAACGCCTGCAGCAGCTCCTCGAGCCGCTCGACGGCCGATGCGCTCGTGACCGTGAGGTCGTCCGAGCAGCCCGCGTTGTCGGCCTGGCTCACGACCGATTCGGCCGCTTCGACGAGCGAGGCGACGAAGCCGGGGTCGACTGCTCGGTCAGCCTGTTCAGCGTGGGCAGCCGGCCGGTCGGGGGTCTTGGAGGGAGTCTTCAGCGCGGCGTCCATCACGTTCCAGCTGCGGTAGCCCGCGAGCCGAGCGACGATGTTCAGCGCCTTCTGGTGGGCGAGCGTCAGGCCTTCGGCCTTCAGCAGTTGGGCGAGCAGGCGAGCCTGTTCCTTGGGTTCCGGAGTACGGAGCATGGGGTGTGTCCTTTGTCGTCGATGTGCACGAAGGCCATCAGGGGGTGGAGTGCTCTCGTTGTCGACCTCGACCTTCGCGCGGGGCGAAAAAGGGCGAAGAACGTTCAGGCATCGATGTCCTGGGGAGTCATCCTCGATTTCGCCAGAGCTGCGCGAGCAGCCGAGAGCGGCGGGCACCGAGGGGCCATGACTCGTGTAGAGCCTTCGGAGCGCGTGCCGTTCCCCGCGGTGCCCGCCGGTTCGTTCCGCTCAATGAAAAGAGCCGCCCGGGTGGGCGGCTCGGAGAATCCAGTGGGTGCGGCTCAGAACTTGAGCTCGAACGAACTGGCCATGTCGATGAAGACTTCGTCCTGGTGCGTGAGCGACAGGCCTCGCAGCCCGCGGTAGACCGCGCGCAGCGCCTGGGCCGTCTCCTGGGCGAGTTCTTCGAGCAGCGCCTCGGAGAGGGGCTCGGAGAACTGCATCTGCATGCGGCAGACGGCCAGCTCCAGGGCCCGGTCGGTCAGACCGACGGGGCGCACTTCGCGCAGCCTCTCGAGCAGGCGCTTTCGCAACTGCATCGCAGGCTGCTGCTCGAAGTCGGTGGCGGCCAGTGTGCGCAGCTGCTGCAGCGCGAACGAAGCCATGCTGTGTTGACGGGAACTCATGCGAAGGTGTCCTTGATTGAGGGGTAGGTGGGTCAGAGCAGGCGGGTGCCGGCCCGCACGTCGGCGAGCACCTGCATGACGGTCTCGTGAACGCGTCGGCAGTCTTCCAGGCGCCAGCGGGCCTCGGAGAGCGCCTTGGAGGTGAGGCGGTCCTTGTAGTAGGGCGCGGTGCACGCCTCGACGGCGGCGAGCTCGGCCTGGGCGCGCTCTAGGCTGCGCCGGGTGCGCTCCTCCTCGAACTCCCACCAGCTCACGCGCCAGGGCACGGGCTGGTTGTACCAGGCGTTGGGCACGGTGACCGTCTCGCCGGTGTCGAGGTAGACGTACTGCAGGCTGTGCAGGCGCTTGCCGTCGACGGGCTTGCCGTTGACGGTTCGCACCACGAGCTCATGGGGCCGGCTGCGGTCCAGGCTCTGCGCGAAGTCCTCGCGCAGGTAGGCGGGCAACGGCTGCAGGTCCGAGTTGGGCATCCGCGCACGCGCGGAGTCCGGCATGTAGGGCTCGCGTCGCGGGGCGAGGACGGCGTTCATCGCAGCACCTCCAGACGAATGCCGATGTCCGGCGTATCCGCGTACGCGTGCTTGAAGCCGACGAGGTCGGCGGCACCGTTGCGCAGTCGCACACTGAAGAGGTACTGCTCGAAGAACGACGCGAGCTTGCCGCTGCGAGCCGCATTGAGCTTGAGCCAAATCAGCATCTCGCGGGTCTCGTCGAGCCCCTCGATTCGGGCAGGCACGAGCACCGGCAGGCAGGCCTCATCGATGTGCGAACCGGAGAGCTTCACGTAGTCGAAGGCGCCCTGCACGTCTTCGTTGATGTCGCACCACTGCAGCCGGCCGGAGCTCGGCGTGAAGCGGTAGAGCGAACGGGTGTCCAGCGGGCGCTGGGCGACCGGTCTCGCGTAGCGGAAGTCGCCGAACGCTTCGCTGCCATGCATCGAGCGGCCACGAGCCTCTTCGTCAGCGAGCGTCGCGGCACCCATCGAGTAGACGAAGGGTTTTCCCTGACGGGAGAACACGCAATGGAATGCGTTCATGAAGAAGGTGTCCTTTCAGACGGGGTTGTCCTGAGAGCGTGTAGCCATTCGAGGGGTTCCCGTCCTTTCCCGAGGCCGCGGACCGCGGGAACGCCCGGGCGCCCCGGGGCTCGAACAGGCCAGGCGCGCACACGCTCGCCCTATCCGTTCACTACCTCGCACGAACCTTTCATGGACATCTTCTTCACCGCGGCCTATGCGCCGTTCAGCGCGGCGCTGATAGGCTTTCTCGCCATCGCCGTCATCGAGCTGGCGGGCATGCTGCTCGCGGGCGCGGGTCTGTCCGACCTCTCCGAGCTGCTCGTCGACACCGACAGCCTGCCCGAGTCGGCCGTCACCAACTGGCTCCTGCTCAAGCAGCTTCCGCTGTCCGTAGTGCTCGCGCTGCTGTTCTTCTTCTTCGGTGCGACCGGCTGGGGCGTGCAGCACGCCTCCGAGCTCGTCAATCGCGGCGAGCCGCTCCCCCTGTGGGTGGCCGTGCCGATGGCCGTCGCGGGGATGGCGCTGGGCACCGGGCTGGTCGGCCGTCTGCTGCGCCCGCTCTTTGCCACCCACACCACCGCGGTGTTCAGCACCGAGCTCGTCGGGCGCCAGGCGCTCTTGCTGAGCCCCCGTGCCGCCCAGGGCTTCGCGGGCGAAGCCAAGCTCACCGACCAGTTCGGCCAGACCCACTACGTGATGGTGGAACCTGAATCGGGCTGCGAGCTCAAAGAGGGTGAGCGCCTCGTTCTCGTTCGTCAGAGCGGAGCCGGTTTCGTCGCCCGTCGCGCCGACGAGGCCTGAGCGCCCAAGTCATCTCTTCTTCTTCTTCAGTTACACAAGGACTTCACATGGAATTCGCGTTTGCCCTGATGCCGGTCGTCGGCATCATCGTGCTGGTGGTCGTCATCGGCCTGATTGCCGCCAAGCTCTACACCCGCTCCTCGCAGGAACGCGCCTTCGTGCGTACCGGCCTGGGCGGCCAGAAGGTCGTGATGTCGGGCGGCGCGCTGGTGCTGCCCATCTTCCATGAGGTCATCTGGGTCAACCGCAACACGCTGCGCCTGGAAGTCAAGCGCGGTGACGAGCAGTCGCTCATCACCACCGACCGTCTGCGCGTGGACGTCTCGGCCGAGTTCTACGTTCGCGTGGCCCAGTCTGCCGACGCCATCGCCACTGCCGCCCAGACACTGGGCAACCGCACCAACGACCCCAACACGCTGAAGGCGCTGGTCGAAGGCAAGTTCGTGGACGCGCTGCGCTCGGCCGCTGCCGCCATGACCATGGAGCAGCTGCACGAGAAGCGCGCCGAGTTCGTGCAGAACGTGAAGCAGGCCGTCTCCGAAGACCTGGCCAAGAACGGCCTGGAGCTGGAAGCCGTGTCGCTCACCGGCCTGAACCAGACCCAGAAGAAGTTCTTCGACCCGAACAACGCGTTCGACGCCGAGGGTCTGCTGAAGCTGACCCGTGAAATCGAGACCCGCAACAAGGCCCGTAACGACGTCGAGCAGGACACCGCCGTCGCCATCGAGCAGAAGAACCTGGCCGCCACGCAGCAGCAGCTGACCCTGAAGCGCCAGCGCGAAGAGGCGACGCTGAAGACCAACCAGGAAATCGCGGCGCTCACCGCCGAGCAGCAGGCCGCCATCGCTGCGACCGAAGCCGAGGGCCGTCGCCGCGCCGAGGAAGCCAACCTGACGGCCAACCAGCTGATTGCCCAGCGCCGCATCGACACCGAGCGCGCCGTGGCCGAAGCCGAAGCGGGCAAGAAGAAGGCCGTCGAGACCGCCCAGATTGCGGCCGACACCGACGTGCGACTGGCCGCTCAGCAGCAGGCCATCGTGGTGGCCGACAAGAGCCGCGACGAAGCCGCCGCGGCCGCCGCAGCCGCCGAAGCCCGCGCCATCGCCGTGCGTGCCGAGGAAGCCGTGACGACCGCTCGCGAGGTCGAAATCGCCAACCGACAGAAGTCCGTGACGCTGGTCAAGGCCGAAGAAAAGGCCCGCGAGGACTCCATCGGCATCGTCGTTGCCGCCGAAGCCGAGCGTGAAGCGGCCGACAACCGTGCCGAGGCCCAGCGCAAGCTGGCCACCGGTGAGCGTGACGCCGCAATGCTGCGTGCCGAGGCGACGACTGCCGAAGGCACCGCCGTGGCCACCGCGCTGCGTGAGAAGAACGAGGCCCAGAACCTGCTGTCGCCGGAGCTGATTGCCCAGCAGGTCAAGATGCAGCTGCTGGCCGTGCTGCCTGCCATCATCGAGAAGACCGTCGAGCCGCTGAAGAACATCGACTCCATCCGCATCGCCGAAGTGGGCGGCCTGAACGGCGGCGCTCAGGGCGGCGCAGCCTCGGGTGCCTGCGCCGGCAACGGCGGTCTGGCCAACGAGGTGGTGAACTCGGCCCTGCGCTACCGCGCGGCCCAGCCGGTGGTCGATGGTCTGCTGGCCGAGGTGGGCCTGAAGGGTGGCGGCGACCTGAACGTGCTGCTGTCCTCGGCGGCCGGCATGGCGGGCGTGGCGATGGCCGCCCCGACTGCTCCGGCCATCGCAGCGCCGAGCGCTGCGGCTGCCGACGGCACCGACGCTGCCTGACGACCATCCCGGGCCCGAGGCCCGGGCTCTGAGCCGCCCCTCCTTCGCACCCGCCCGGCGTTCGCGCCCGGCGGGTGCGGTTCATTTCGGCGGCCCCGCAGAACCTCTGTCCGCTGCGCAGCTCTCACGAGCCTGACACCTGCTGCGCCGTGTGCGCTCTCTTCTCGATGGGCTCATTCAACACCAACTGCTTTGCCTCCGGCCAGACCATCGCACCGGGCAACCCCGTGCGCATCGTGCCGATTCGGCGTCAGCAGGCCTTCACGGCCGCTCAGGCGCTGACGCGCGGGGCACCCGTGGAGCTGCGCGGGGCTACCGATTCGACCTGCTATGCCGATGCGTTCTGGCGTCCGATGAGTCTGTCGCTCTTTGGCTGGTACGACGACTACGGGCGCGTGCGCCTGGACGATTCGGCGGGCAACCTGCGCATGCTCGTGCTGCTGCTCGAAGAGGTGCTTCGCACCGAAGTCGAGACGCTGGCCGGCGAGAACCGGTTCCACGATGTCGAGTGCCGCCTGGGGGCCCGCCTGCGCGAGCACGCTTCGCAGCTTCTGGCCGAGCTCGCGGACGGGCAGGCCCTGGAGTTCGAGACGCGCTCGCCCGAAGTGCGCGCCGAGCGCGCCGCTCAGCTCCTCGAGGGCTTCTCGCACCTGTGGGAAGCCGCTCAGGAGCAGCGGCTCTTCACGGTCAATGCGCACGGACACCCGGTTCCGACCCAGTTCGCGGTCATGCACCAGAGCGCCTACGACACGCTCTTCGCGCTGGCCGAGCGCAACACCGACTGGGACGGTGACTCCTGCGAGCGGCTCACGCTGGCTCGCAAGGCCCTTCGCAAGTCGGCGGACGCCCTCAAGGACGCAGGTTCAGCGCCGGACGAGCCCCAGGCGCGCCTGCTGCACCAGGTCCGTACCGCGCAGGCCACGCTCGAGGCGCTGCGCGAGGTCTTCGCCGCGGTCGGCCCGGCCAACGGGCTGCGCTGCCTGCCCGAGACGCGCGGGCTGGAGCGCGTCCTGCGGGCTCACGCCGAGGGGCGCCTCGCAGAAGAGGGGCTCGTGGCCCGCATCCTGGAGCTGGTCTCGGACCGCTACATGATGCGTGGTCTCGAAGAGCTCAACCTGCGCCTGTCTCCCATGGTCTACGCCGGCCAGGACTACGACAACAGCATCGGGCGCGCCTACCTGCGCTTCGTGCGCACCGTAAGCCAGCAGGTCAACCGGCTGTGCCGCTGACTCGACTCGGCGTCGGGGCCCCACTCACCTCATCCATGACCTCACGTTCCCGTATTGCTCTCATTCGTCTCGCGCTCGTCGGGGTGTTCGCCCTGGAGCAGGTCGGCCTTGCGCAGGCCGCTCAGCCTCCCGTCCGCTCGACGCCCGCCGCGTCCTCGAAGTCGTCCGTTGCACGCGAGGTGCCGGCGCTCGCCTCGGGCATCGCGCCGGTGTGCCTGCATGCCGTCGAGGGCACGAACGGCCCCGTGCTCGTGAACCTGCAGTCGGTGGCGGTGATTCGCCTCGATACCGACATCGTGAGGTTCCTGGCCGCCAATGGCCAGGTGCTGCTCGCCTCGCGTGCGTATCGGGATGACGGTGCGCGTGCGGTCTTCGAGCAGACCGTGCAGAGCTACAAGCGTTGTCTGCAGGCAGGCAGCTGAGCGGCAGGGCTAAACCCGGAACGCTTCACGATGCATCGGCTCTGACGAAGAGCCTGCCGCCGATAGATACCTGGAGAGGTGGATGAGCGGTTTAAGTCGCCACCCTGGAAAGGTGGTTCAGGGGCAACCTTGACGCGGGTTCGAATCCCGCCCTCTCCGCCAACACGAACGCCGCCCGATGGACATCCCGTCCCGGGCGGCGTTGTCTTTCAGGCAGGTGTCCGCGGGCGCCGAGGCGGTCTTCGGATAAAGCACGAGGGCTACAGGAACGGACCTCTTTCGGGAGTCCGCCACGGAGTCCCTTACTTCTCTGCTTTCACTCCAAGGAAGATTGCCCATGGGCACCGAACAATCCGAGAAGCTCGCCAAGGCGCTGCTGGCTCGCCATCGCCTGGAGGACCTCTATCACGAGGTCTACGGCCCCTCTTCGCGGGCGCTGCACCGGTTCATCGACTCGCTGCCGCTCTCGTGCATTCCGCTGGTGGCGGCCTGGTCGCTCGCCCTGGCCTTCGCCTCCCACGAGGCGGGCTACATCTACGACTGGCCGCGCATGTATCTGAGCGGCCTCGTGGTGCTCGCCGCGCTGTGTGCGATGGCCATGGCCGTGCGCCGGGCGCTCGACCTGCGCGAGATGCCTGACGAGGTGCTCGCCGAGATGGCGGTCGAACACGACATCTTCGCCTTCTACCCGAATTCGCTGCTCAAGCGCGTGCTCTCTCGCCGCGGCACCGCCCACCGCCACGACTTCCGCGAGTGGTACCTGCGCCAGCGCGAGATTCTCGACAACCGGGTTCGGGACCTGCGCGAGGCCGCCCAGCAGGCGCCGTCCGGCAAGGTGTCGCTCGAGGCGCTCAAGCCCGGTGCGCGCGCCTTCATGTCGCGCTGAGCCCGCCTGGCGAGGCCGTCCGGCCTCGATGCACAAACGCCCGCCGAGAAGCACTCCGGCGGGCGTTTTCGTTGCGGGGGCCTCTACGGAGGCGGCAGGCGTTCAGGGGTGTTCTGCGGCCTTCACCGAAGCCATCCGGGCTCGCCGGCGCCGCGCCCACAGCGCGAACAGCCGGGAGAACCCCAGCATGGCGAGCGCTACCCAGAAGGAGGGGTGCTCCAGCTGCCAGCTCCAGACGAGCAGCAGCGCAAGGCCCGACCACAGCACGAGGCGGCGGGCCCAGCGCGGCAGCAGGCCCTTCGGGGTCGGCTCGCCGGCCACCCGAAGTTCGAGCACCAGCACCAGGTAGAGCACGATGGCGAGCCACGTGGGCACACCGAGCGCCCAGTGCAGGGCCTGGCCGAGCGCGTAGAGCAGATACAGCGACGCGCCGAGGACGGCGGGCACCATCAGCACCACACCGAGCGTGGCGAGGCTCGAGAGACGCTTCGTGCCTTCGCGAGGCGTCGTGGCCAGGAAGGGGTCAGTGGGCATGGTGCACAATCCAGCGGGTCGGAGTCCATGAGAGACGCAGGCCGTGCTGCGGTTCCGGCCCTGTACGGGATTGGCCGTGCACCGAAAGAGGGAACTTCTGGCTCGATTGTTGCTCTGTGAGGACATGACCACACTTGTGCTGAACGACATCCTGCTGCCCGCAGCCACTGCTGCGACCGTCCCCGGTGTGCGGGCCCCTCGCATGCTCGCGCTGCCCTCCCGCATGCCGCAGCCGCTCGAGCTCGATGCGCTCGAGCGCTCAGCGCTGGAAGAAGCGGGCCTTCTCGTCCAGCGCACCGGCACGGTGCCGGCGGGTCTGCTTTCGCAGGTGGCCCATGCGCTTGCTCGGGCCATGGCACCGGTGGACGAGTACGTCGAGCGCACGATTCGCAACCTGATGCGTCAGGCGGGGGCTCCCTCGGGCGAGCGGTCTCAATCCGTGCACTGAGCACGAGCGCCATTGCGTATCGGGCGCCTGCACGAGCTACACGGGGTACAGGAGCTCCGATGTCCAACCGTTCGTCCCGCCGCACCCGCGACCCTCGGGTGGTCGAGCTGAAGACCCGTTCGATGGCGGGCATGGCCGCGCGGCTGCATGAAGCGCATGCCGCCGGCACGCTGCGCCCGGTTCGCACGGCCGAGGGCCTGCGTCCCGTGGTGAAGGCTCTCCGCGTGCCCGGCCGCTGAGCGGACGGCCCCCAGAACGAACGCCGACGGCTCTTTCGTCGGCTTTTTCACGTCTGAGGGGCTTGCGGGCTCGGGCCCGAGGCGAGCGCTACACGTCGAGAGTCTTCATTTTCTCGACTGACCTCTTTCGCAAGGACATCCCGATGACCAGTGCTTCGCTCATCGCGCTGCTGCAGGCCCACAACACCGCACGTCTCGGTTGCACCGCCGTGCTGATGGACAGCGCCAAGGCGCTGCGGCTCGCCTGCATCGCGCAGGCCTGGGCGCCTCGCGGCAAGCGTGTCGCCCACAAGGAAGCCGACCCCCTGGCGGCCGAAGGGCTGCAGGACCGCTGGCAGTTCGGCCTGACCGACCCCGCCTTCGGCCTGGACTTCGACATCCAGCTGTGTCTCACGACGCTGGACGAGGGTGAGGTGGGTGGCCGCAAGAATCATCACCTCACGCTGTCGGTGTTCACCGAGGACGAGGTGGTGCTCACCCGGCCGCTTGCGCACTTCTACAGCGACCAGTCGCTCGAAGGCCAGCAGCGGTCGATTCGCGATGCGGTCGCCGCGGTCGACACCGCGGAGCTTCTGCAGGCCCTCACCGACTACGCGACGCCGTAACCGGCCTTCGCTCCCTTCTTCACGCCCCGGTACCCCCGGGGCGTTCTTCTTGGGCGCCGCTCAGAAGCGCTCGGTGCCGACGAGGCGGGTGCGTTGCGCGAAGCGGCGCAATTCTTCTGCCATCGCGTCGGCCTGCTCGGGCGTCATCTGCACGCGCACCTGCTCGCCGTCTTGTTGCAGTTGCACCAGCACGCAGGGGACGCTGCTCGAGAAGCTCACGCCCCAGTGGTCGCCGCTGGTGTCGTTGCGCAGATAGTGGTGGAGCATGGCCGGTCGGGCGAGTAGGAGGTGGTGCTGCGAGCGCTCGAGCGCCGCAAGGTTCCGCTCAGGCCCCGGGCAGCAGGCTTGAGGCGCCCAGGAACGTGCCCAAGAGCAGCACAAGCGGCCAGGCCAGGCCCAGCACCGCGGCAAGCGCGGCGAGCCACAGCACGCGGGGATGCCCGGACAAGCCGCCCAGGGCGAGCATCGCAAGCGCGACGCCGGCAGGGGTGTTCGCAAAGGGGATGGGGGCGGCCACCACGGCCGCGAGCATCGCCACCGTCCAGGCGATGCGCCGGTGGCTGCGCACGGCAAGCGGCCGTTCGGCCGCCGGAATCCGTCCGAGCAGGCGCGACAGGGTCCGGGCAGCCCGCGCCACGAGCGTGGCGGGCATGGACCGGCCCGCTAGCCAGCCGGGCAGCCGCGCTCGGCGACCGCGAAGCTGGGCGAGCGCCAGCACGAAGAGCACGCCCCCGGCGAAGGTGCCCAGGGGCAGGCCCGGAGTGGGCAGCGCCGACAGCGCGCCCAGCAGCACGGTTGCGAAGTAGAAGGCTGCCCGCCGCGGGCCCTCCAGGAGCTCGTGCGCCTTGAGGACGTCGTCGGCGGGTCGCTGCGACAGGCGTTCGAGCCGCTTCGCGAGGCCCGCCAGGGGGCTCAGGGGGTCGGACATGGTCACAAGGCCGTGTGGGGTGAAAACAGGAGGTGGCGTCCGGGTCAGGGTGGGGGCCGACAGCAACGCGACCCGAAGCCGCCGGCGGGCGACCCGGGTCGCGGGTTCGCGGGACCTTCGACGCTCAGCGGCCGAAGGCGCGCAGGGCCTCGATGCGGTCCTCGATGCGCGGATGGCTGCGCAGTAGGTCGAGGAAGCCCGAGTTGCCGCCCGAGATGCCGAAGGCCGCCACCGTCTTGGGCAGGTCGCTGTCGTTGCCCGCCAGGCGCTGCAGCGCGCGCTGCATCGGCACGGCCGAGCCCAGGAGTTGCGCCGCACCCCAGTCGGCGCGGTACTCGCGATGGCGCGAGAAGGCCATCACGATGAGCGAGGCGAGCACGCCGAAGACCAGTTCCAGCACGAAGACCGTCACCATGAAGCCCACGCCCGGGCGGTCGCTCTCGTTGCGCAGCACCACGCGGTCGATGGCCGTGCCGATGAGGCGGGCTGCGGCCATCACGAAGGTGTTCACCACCCCCTGCAGCAGCGTCATCGTCTGCATGTCGCCGTTGGCCACGTGCGCGACCTCGTGGGCGAGCACCGCGCGCACCTCCTCGTGCGACATCGAGTTCAGCAGCCCCGTCGACACCGCGACCAGCGCGTCGTTGCGAAACGCGCCGGTGGCGAATGCGTTCGGCGCGCCCTCGTAGAGCGCCACCTGCGGCGTTCGGATGCCGGCGGCTTTCGCCAGGTCCTCGACGGTCGTGACGAGCCAGTGCTCGAGCTGTCCTTCGTTGCCGTAGATGACGCGGGCGCCCGTGCTCCACTTGGCCATGGGCTTGGACAGCAGCAGCGAGATGAACGCGCCGCCGAAGCCGAAGAGCGCGCAGAACGCGAGCAGGCTCGTGAAGTTCAGGCCCTGGGCGCTGACCCATTGGTTCACGCCCAGCAAGGAGGCGGTCACGCTGAGCACCAGCAGCACCGCCAGGTTGGTGATGAGGAACAGGGCAATGCGTTTCATGGATTCGGGCTCCTTCGTCCCGGCAGGAACGCACGCAGGCCGCGTGCGTCCGGTATAGCGAAAGTCCGACTAGGCCCGTCGGCCTTTTCCGCGCTTGCAGGCGAGGTAGCCCGCGGCGAACGCGGACAGTTCCTTGCCGCTTGCTGCGCACAGCAGCACGCTCGGGGCACCTTTCGGTCCGGCGCTCACGACCAGTCCGCCCTCGCCGGGGGTGTAGGTGAGGTTGCGAAAGCCGAGCTCGGCCAGGGCGAGCTTGCCGAGCTCCCAGTCGAGGAGCGCGGCGTATTCGGGGGACATCGGACGAGGAGAGGGCGCGGTCATGCCCGTCTGACCCCTCATTCGGCTTGGAGTTCCGTGCAGTCGTGCGTCGGTATCGCGGAACGGCTGCGCCCCGAGACGCTCTGATGCATCACGATTCATCCCGCAGGACCTGCCGTGACTGACCTCGCCCCCGACTCCTACCGACTGCTTGCCGACTGTGCCCAGGTGCTCAATCTGATGCCTGCGCAGGCGCACGTCCTCACCGACGGCTCGACCCGGTTCATGCTGCAGGCGCCGCAATCGAACAGCGGCGAACTGCTGGACGTGTTCGTGAGCACGCGCGTCACCTACGGCGTCTTCGAGGTCGCGGGCACCGACGCCGTCATCGTGCTCGCGCGCCATCCGCACCTGGGTGCGAACCGCTGGCTGGTTCTGCTGGCCACCGAGTCCTTCCTGGTTGACGAAGGCATGCTCGTGGAGGGCGAATTCCTGCCCGAAGGCACGACCGAAGAGGCCGCCCGCACCCGGATGCGGGCCTGGGTGGCCGAGCGGGCCGATGCCGACACGGTCGAGTTCGAGGACGAGGAGCCCGAGCCGGACGAGGATGCCACCCCGGCCCCTGGCTCCGGTCAGGCCCTGCGTGCCGATGCGGCGCGCACCGCCAAGAGCTCGGTGCGCGTGCCGACCTTCTGGGAATGGCTGCGCAAGGTGTTCTCGTGAGCGCGACGCGTGCCTCGGGCGTCCTGGCCGCGCTCGCCTCGTTCCTGCGGCTCGGCCGGGCCTGGCCGGTGCGTCGGGTGCCGAGTTCGCTCGACATGCGCGATGACACCCCGGTGTGGGTCCGTCTCGATGACGGAACGCGGGCGGCCGGCGTCTTTCGGGGCGCGGCGCCCGACGGCTCCTACGCGGTGAGGCTCGAGGGCGAGCCGGGCTGCCTGCGGGCGTTCGACTCAGTCGAGTTGCGCTGACGCGGCGAGGCCAGGGTGCTCAGCGCAGCACCTGGTAGCCTCGTCCAGTGAGGCAGCGCTTGAGCACCGTCATCCGGTCGGCGTGTTTGGCGGGCTTGCCGCCGACGATGCCGAGCGAGGCTTTCTCGGCCGCGGCACCCACCAGGCCCGCGGTCGTGCGACCGACGTCCACCAGGTCCTGGTTGGCCACCTGGGCGCAGGCTTCGTAGTCCGCACGGTACCGGGTCTCGTCCACGCGGCTGAGGTCCACCAGGTCGAAGCCCTTGACGGGGGCGGTGCCCAGCCGCGGCTCGAGCGCCGTGGCACAGCCGGCGCTCAGGGCACCGGCAACTAGGACGAGGGCGAGAAGGCGCATGGACGGGTCTCGGAAGCGACGGGATGCGTCCTGTAGCCACCGACACGGCGCTCAAGGCGCCGACCCGCTCACTCCGTGCGCCCCCAGCTCTCCACGAACGCCGCGGGCAGCGTCTTGAGCGGGTTCGTCCGGTCGGTCTGCGTGCCGAAGAACGTGGCCGGCTCGGGCAAGCCCTCCAGCGCGCACACGGCTTCCAGCTGGGCGACGATGGCGGCCACCTCCGCACCTGCCGGCGGGCCTCCGCGGGGCTCGTCCAGGTAGCGCCGGGCGTAGTGCAGCACCGTGCGCAGGTTGCGCAGCAGGTTGACCCGTTCCAGGGCGCGGCGCAGGTGCCCGCGCGTGAGCGTCTCCAGCTCGTGTTCGGTGAGGCCCTCGACCTCCAGGCTGGGCGGCGCCACGTAGCGCTCGACGGCGAGCAGTTTCGCGACGCCCTCCCAGGCGAAGAACGCACGACGCAGCCGGTCGTAGGGCGTGTCGTTGTAGGTGGGCAGCGTGCCGTTGAAGAAGGGCCGCACGACGTAGTGCGTGGCGCCCTCGACGTCCCGACGCTCGAACTGGGTGTCCACCTCCTCGGCGAGCTCCTCGGCGAACTCCTCGGCGCTGTCGTAGCGCTCGCAGGCGTCGAAGCGGCTGCTGAAGAAGATGCTCTCGGCGGCCTCCTTCAGGAACGCGGCGCGCTCGAAGAGCACCTCGCGCTCCATCAGCGCCTTCAAGGGGTCCTGGGCCCAGAGCACGCGAACGGTCACGCGTTCGAGCAGCTTGCGGGCACAGTAGAGATTTCGGGCGTCCATGATGTCGAAATGAGGCGAGGTGGTGCCGTTCGAGCCGGCGCCACCTCGCATGTTCTCAGGCCCGGCTCGCGCCAGGCATCGGTCCGACGTCCGGCGCTCAGCCCGCTGCGGCCTCGCGCTCGGCTGCGGCGCGGCGCTTCGCACGCGCCCGGATGTTGAGAGCCTCGACACCCAGCGAGAAGCCCATCGCGACGTAGATGTAGGCCTTGGGCACATGCACGTCGAGCGACTCGGCCACGAGCGCCAGGCCCACCATCATCAGGAAGGCGAGCGCCAGCACCTTCACCGAGGGGTGCCGCTCGACGAAGTCGCCCACGGGCTTTGCGGCCACGAGCATGACGGCGACCGTCGCCACGATGGCGGCCACCATCACCCAGATGTTGTCGACCATGCCCACGGCGGTGATGACCGAGTCGAGCGAGAACACGATGTCGATGAGGGCAATCTGGCCGATGATGGACCAAAAGAGTGCCGCGCCCGTGCGCGTCGTGCTGGAGGCCTTGAGCTCGGGACGGGGCTCGTCGCGGGCTTCGACTTCGACGAAGATTTCGTGGGCCGACTTGTACAGCAGGAACAGGCCTCCCACCAGCAGGATGAGGTCACGTCCGCTCAGCTCCTGGCCCATGACGGCAAAGAGCGGCTTGGTGAGCCCCATCAGCCACGACAGCGAGAAGAGCAGGCCCAGGCGCGTGGCCATCGCAAAGCCCAGGCCCAGGCGGCGTGCGAGGTCGCGCTGCTCGGCGGGCAGGCGCGAGACGAGGATGCTGATGAAGATGATGTTGTCGACGCCCAGGACGATTTCAAGGGCGCACAGCATCGCAAAGGCAATCCAGAGGTTGGGGTCCAGCAGGAATTCCATGGCGTGTGCTCGAGGAGAGAAGTGAACGAGGTTCGGGCTTTGAGCCGGCGACCCGCGAGGGTGTTCCCGCCCGTCGGCCCGGGGGCATAAGCCTGCGTGTCTAGAAACAAGGCACCGACCACTCGCCCTTAAGATGCCCACCCCATCTCGACATGCCAGCCCGCCTCCGGCCGCCCATCTCGGCTGGGACGCCCGCTTCACGCGCCTGGCGCGCGAGGTGAGCCCGCGGGTGATGCGTCTGCTGGTGCCGCTCGGGCGCGAGTGCGTGGCCCGCGGCATCAACGCCCGCATCTATCACGAGCTCGCCGACGAGGGGCCCTCGACGACGCTGCAGGCGTTCTCCGAGCAGCGCATCGGACGTGTGACTTTTCGGCTGCTAGACGGCTGGGCCGCGTACGGTCAGCCGGCTGCGCGCCTGGACGTGCAGCTCTACGACGAGGCGCACCACCTGGAGCTCGGCCAGGGCCTGGCGCGCGCGAGCGAGGCGCTCACCGACGACGCCGAGGAGCTCTGGGCCGCCGCCGGCGACTGGGTCGATGCGCAGGCGCTCGGCTGGGCCTGGGTCCGGCTGCTCGTCGGGCCGCGCGCTCGCTGAGCCTGCTGCGTCCTGAGGGCAGGGCACCGGGGTATGCCCGTGCCGGCTGCGGTCAGTTCACCGTCTTGCTGCCGTCGTCACGCGTCTTCACGTCGACTTCGATTTGCAGCTGCTCGAGCCACTGCTCGGGGGTGAGCGTCGTGCCGAGCAGGTTGCACTGGCGCTTGACGGTGGCGAAATCGCCCGCGGTGAGCTGCTTCATGAAGCACAGCTTCTCCCACCATTCGTCGCGCACCGACTGCTTGATGGTCGAGAGCTGGCCCTTCAGGCCCGTTTCGTTGACGAACATCTCCCAGCGCTGGTCGGCGTCGAGCTGGCGGAACTCCACCTTGAAGGTGAAGCGGCGCAGCGCCGCCGAGTCCAGTCCTCGGAAGAGGTTCGTGCAGACCACCACGATGCCTTCGAATCGCTCCATGTGCTGCAGCAGTTCGTTGACCTGCGTGACTTCCCAGCTCGCACGGGCCTCGTTGCGGTCGCGCAGGAAGCTGTCGCCCTCGTCCAGGAACAGGATGGCGTCCTCCGAGGCCGCCTCCTCGAAGGCGGCCGCGATGTTCTTCTCCGATTCGCCCAGCCACTTGGAGAGCAGGTCCGAGGCGCGCTTGGTCACCAGCGGCATGCCCAGCTCGACAGCCATGTGCTCGACGAACTGCGTCTTGCCGGTGCCGGGCGGCCCGTAGAGCACCATCGTGCCGCGCGGGTTGCGCTTCAATGCCTCGAGGATGTCCGTCGGACCGAAGCGGCCGGCGGTATTCAGGTACTTGAGCGAGTACTGGGTCACCGAGGGCTTGGACTTGGCCTGCAGGTCGCGCCCCAGCGCGCGCTGGCTGCGGCGCACCGCCTGCACGATGGCGGCGTCGCGCTCGCTCTTCTTGGTGAGCCCCGCGAGCTTGGCGGCCTTGACGGCCGACTCCAGCTGCGCACCCGAGACGCCCTCGAGCTTGAGGATGTCTTCGGTCGCCTTCTTGCCGAGCTTGAGGGACTCGATGCGGCTCTTCAGGTAGCGCGTGCGCTCTTCCTTGTCCGCTTTCTTGAGCGGCGCCTGGAAGACGAAGCGCGCCACGGCCTCGGGCGACAAGCTCGCGACGTTCGAGGCGTACCAGATGCCCGGCACGTCGTTGGTGGCAAGCAGGTGCTCGTCGAAGGCGGGCAGCTCGGTGTTGTCGAGCTCGATGCCGAAGAGCGCGCGCACGAACTCGCTCGGCACCGGCTGCAGGGCGGCTTCGGGCTTTTCGATGACGAGCACGCTCGCGTCCCCGCTTGCCTTGTCGTGCTCACCCAGCAGCTTGAAGGCCACGAGCGTGAGCGAGGGCGTGTCCTGGCGGCCCGCCTCCTCGAATCGGCGCACGCGCCAGGCGCGGCGGTTGCTCTGGGCGAGCAGCGCCTGCGTGACGGGGCGCTTCTCGAGCGAGGAGGCCCCGTAGAGAAGCAGGTTCACGCCCGATTCGCGGGCGTTGGTGAGGATGCTGCCGGCGAGGGTCTTGTCCTCTTCGGTCAGGCGCGCAGGCGCCCCGGCGCCCACCTTGAAGTCGAAGGGCTCCAGCACCGCATCGAAGAGCGAATCTTCCTGTGCAAGGAGCTCCAGCCAGAACGGGCTCACGCGAGCGAGCTGGCTGTTGCCCAGGCCCGGGCGCAGGATACCCGACAGGCGCAGCGGCGAGGACGGGCGCATCGCGCGGGCGAGCGCCTCGCGGTCGGTGTCGAAGAGCGCGGTCCACAGCACCGCGGCGCTCCAGCGGTCGGTGGCGAGCTGGCCGAAGACGCCCTCGATTTCGGCCGAACCGGTGGTGAGGAACGCGAAGGCGAGGATTTCGCGTTCGAGCTCGACCAGCCCCAGCACCTCGCCCAGGCGCTCGATGTTGGCGGCGAACTCCGACAGTCGCGAGGCGTTCTCGTGCAGGCGGACTTCGTCGAAGCCCTTGAGCACCTCGCGGGTCATCGTGCGGAACTCACTCATGTTCTTGCGCACCCAGTCGTGCATCGCGTAGCCCTCGAGCACCCGACGGGCATGCTCGGCGTTGGCGCGACCGGACAGCGTGTAGTTGACCTGCGAGAGCAGCTTCATCATCCGGTCGAGCGAGAGCTTCTTCTCGCGCTCGGCTTGGCGGATGGCGTCGGCCTCCTGCGGCCAGGGCAGCGCCTCGCCCACCACGGCGTACCAGCCGGCGAAGGCCACCGCGTCCTGCATCAGCGTGAGTGAGATGGATTCGTTGGTGGCGATGCGCAGCAGCCAGCTTGCGGCCTGGGGCAGGTTCAGGGTCAGGGTTCGTGCCATGCGAAGAGCTCTCGTAACAAGTACAAGCGCCCGGGCTGGCGCTCGAATTCCCTATAGGAGCCGGGTTTCGCGTGGCGGTTCCCGTTCGTTGCGGGGAACCGTGCGGCTGCGCGGGGCTCTCATGGCGACGCGCTTCTTCATTTCACGACCGTCATGCACGCACCCGCCTCCTCGACCGCTCTTCAGCTCTTCATCCCGCCCCTGGGCACCGTGCTCGAACTGAGCGAGGACTGGGAGTTCGACCTGTGGGGCGAGTACCGCAACGCCAAGATGCTGATGCAGACGGGCTTGCTGCCCGCGACGAACGCCCGCTGGTCGTCCGGCTACGAGAAGTTCCGCCAGAGCCCGGCGCGCGTGACGCTGATGGCGGGCACGCATCTGCGCATCGAGCGCATCTACATCCGCCAGGGCTCGAGCAGCTTCGATAGCGTCACGTTCACCGTCGTGAACACCCCCGACAAGCGGTTCCTCTCCAAGCGCGGCACGGTGACCAAGGTGCGCTTCTGGGCGAAGCTCGCCTGTGCGAACCGCATCCGCATCGGTGCCGTCAACCCCTGAGGCGCGGGCTCCTGGCAGGCGGGGGCGGGGCGCTTCAAGGGCGGGCCTTTAGCTGCGTCCGACGCCTGCCGCGGGCGCTCGCTACACGGTGAAGACCCTTTCGATTCACCCCTCACGAGGACACCACCCCATGGCTACCCGCAAGACCGCTGCTTCGAGCACCACCCCGCCCGCCGCCAAGAAAGCGCCGGCCAAGAAGGCTGCCGCCAAGAAGACGGCGGCGAAGAAGACCCCGAGCAAGAAGGCCGCGGCTCCCGCGACCGACATCGGCGCCGAGGCGAGCGCCGTCGCCAAGCCTGCTGCCAAGAAGGCCGCGAAGAAGGTCGCCAAGAAGACCGTCGCGCGCAAGGGCTTCGGCAAGCGCTCGACGCCCGTCCCCGGCTCGAACCCGCTCTACATGGGCAAGGACGAGTACAACGCCACCATCCAGGGCCTGGTCGACCAGGGCCTGGACCGCGAGGACGCGGTGCTCACGCTCAAGGTCGGCATGCGCCAGGCCAACGGCAAGCCGCTGCCCCAGGAACTGCTGATGCAGTGCAACGGCGACCCGCGCGTGGCGTTCGACGCCCAGCCGGGCCAGCCCGAGCCGACGCCCGCCGTCAACGACGAGGCCGTCGCCGAGGACCGCGCCGCAGCCTGACCCCCGGCGCAGGCACCCCGCCTGCCCACCCCTTCACCGCGACCACCAGGTCGCGGTTTTCATTGGAGAAGGCGCTCTTCAGTGCAGGGTATCGGGGCTGCTCGAGCCCGTCACCGCCATCCTGCCCCGAACGGGCTCGCTGGCGAGGGGTCCCGCGACCGCGTGGCGCACCGGGGTGTCCTCGATGGGCGATACGCCGGCGAAGCTCTGCTCGCGGGTGTGGACGGTCACGAGGATGGCTTCCTTGCGCGCCGGGTCCTTCGAGGGCGGGGTCTCTCCGTCCGAGGCTTGCGACATCCAGACCTCGCTCACCTGCACGACCATCGTCGGGCCGGGCAGGCCCCGGCTCTTCAGCTCCCGGAAGGCGGGCCCCTGCGGGTCGAGCATCGAGCGCACGAGGGGCATCAGCATCGCCTTGCCACGCTCGTCTTCGTGCAGCTGCTGCATCAGCTCGGCGGGAATGGGGAGCAGCGCCCGAATCTGCTCGAGGGCATCGTCCATCACGACCCCGAAGAGCTGCGGATAGACGAGGCATTCCTCGTTGAAGACGTGTACCGCGCGGTGCACGAAGTGTTCGTAGACTGCCTGCACGGCACGGTCCAGTCCAGGCGGGTCTGCAGGGGCGTCGCCGCGGGTGCGCGGGTCGGATGAAGCCATGGGCGCGGTGCGGGCCTGAGTGGCCCGGAAGGTCTTCTTCAGACGTACTGTAGCCGGTTCGAAGCCGGATGCGAGCGCGAGACCCCGTCCGAGCTCAGCCCAAGGCGCGCAGCAGGGCGGTTTCGCGCTGACCGGCGCTGCCATCGAGTGCCCGGGCGAGCACGCGGGCGCTGCCTGCGGCCATCGTCCAGCCGAGCGTACCGTGCCCGACGTTGACCCACAGGCCCTCGCGGGCAGTCGGCCCCACGTACGGCACCCCATCGGGCGTGGACGGCCGCAGCCCCGTCCAGAACCGGGCCTTGCGGGCGGCGCCGGCGAAGGGAAAGAGGTCTTCCACGCTACGGGTGAGCGTCAGTCGCCGGGCTTCGCGCAGCTCGGTGTTCATGCCCGAGAGTTCCGCGGTGCCGCCTACTCGGACCCGGCGGCCCAGCCGCGTGATGGCCACCTTGTAGGTCTCGTCCATCACGGTGGACGTCGGGGCGCCCGTCTCGTCGTCGATGTCGAAAGTGAGCGAATAGCCCTTGACCGGGTAGACCGGCAGGCGCAGCCCGAGAGGGGCGAGCAGGTCCACAGCATCGCAACCCAGGCACACGACGAGCGCATCGGCGCGATGTGTCTCGCCTCGACTGGTCGCGCCCGTGATGCGACCGGAGGCGTCCTTCGTGAAGCCCGAGACGGGGCTCGCGTAGCAAAAGCGCACGCCCGCAGCCTCGGCTAGGCTCGCCAGCTGCTGGGTGAAGCGGTGGCAGTCTCCGGTCTCGTCATCCGGCAAGCGCAGCGCGCCCACGAGGGGAACCGGCGAACGGGCGAGCGCGGGCTCGACGGCCTGCAGGGCAGCAGGACCCTCCAGCAACGTGCAGGCGACGCCCGCCGCGCCCAGCATGCGCGCGTCGGCGTGCGCGGCCTCGAGCTGCGCGTCGGTTCGGAACACCTGCAGCGTGCCGAGCGCCTGGTGGTCGAAGTCGAGCTGGGGCAGCGCGCGCCGGAGCTCGGTGAGTGCTTCCTGGCTGTAGTGCGACAGCGCCAGCATCCGGCGCTTGTTGTGCTCGAAGTCGGCAGCGTTGCACTGGGCGAACATCTTTGCGAGCCACAGCGCCTGGCGCAGCGGGTGCTCGCGGTCCAGGTGCAGCTTGAAAGGCGCGTTGGCGTCCAGCAGCCACTTGAGTGCCTTCATCGGCACGCCGGGGGCGGCCCAGGGCATCGCGTAGCCATAGGAGAGCTGCCCCGCGTTGGCGAAGCTCGTGTTGAGCGCTGCCGCGTCGCGCGCTTCGAGCACGGTGACGTCGTGGCCGTGCGAGCGCAGGTACCAGGCCGTGGTGACGCCGATGACGCCGGCGCCCAGGATGAGCACATGCATGGGAGGTCGGGAATGTGAATGTGTGAGTTGTCGGGTGTAGCCAATGGGCCGGGATGCGGCGCTTCGCTCAGAGCGCCACGTCGAGCAGCTCGCGCGCGAACTCGACGCTGCCGCTCACCTCGGCCTCGATGTCGGGGTGCCCGAGCACGAAGGCGGCCGCCAGCCGATGGTTGCCATCCAGCACACACCAACGGGGGACCCAGAATCCGGGTACGCCCACGTCGATGTCGATGGGCGCGCTCCAGCCGTGGCGAACGAACCAGGCGATGCGCCGGGCGTGGTCGTCTGCCGACCAGCTCAGAGCCTCGTCTGCCGGATGCGGGACGTCCAGCACCTGTCCCGAGTCGGCCAGCGCGCGCAGGCGGCTCGCCTCGAAGGGCTCGCGCACCGTCGGCCAGGGCGGGCTCGCCAGCGGATTCGCAAGGACCGCCAGCCGCTCGAGCGGCACCCGAACGGTCCCGGCGTCAGCCGGTGCTGCGGTCACGCCCAGGCTCCACGCCCGTCACGAGCTTGATGCTGGTGTCGAACGCCGGGACGTCGACGTACATCCGAACGCCTTCGCTGCAGTGCATGCAGGTGCGGGCGAGCACCTTCACGCCCGAGCGCTTGCTCGCGTCTTCGGCCACCGCACGCGCCCAGGTTTGGCGTTGGTTGAAGTCCTCGGGGGCGATGGCCTTCTTCCAGGCCGCCATCAGCGCGCCGTAGGCGGCCAGGCGCACCGACTCCAGCGTGACCCCCTCGGGGAGCTTTGCGACGTAGCGCACGCCGCCCAGCTCCAGAGGCCGATGCTCGCTGCTCGCTTCGCGCAGCAGCATCTGCGCAGCACGCAGCTCCGTCTCGTTGCGCTCGGCGTGGAAGCGGGCCATCAGCCCGTGGCTTTCGGCCGCAGCCAGGTGCAGTTCGAGCTCCGAGCGACCGTCGACCGCGCGGTGGGTGTATCGCACCGGGATGTGCATCGGGCGCTCGAAGCGCGTGCGGTCCACGAGCACGGCTTCTACCGGTGCGTCGCCGTCGACGTCGCGCTCGAACTTCAGGTCGATGAGGCGGCCCACGATGTCGCGCAGCTGCTCCATGTCCGCATCAGTAACGTCCGGCCAGTCCCCCGGCTTGGCCTTGCGGGGCTCGGAGAGGAAGGCTTCGATGCGCTTGAGGAGAGTGGCTTTCTTGGACATGCGGGGCTCTGTGCGGAGGATGCCCCGTGAGAGCCGCGAACCTCGGACGCGTTCCTCGCGCGGGACCTATCGAGGTGAGAGCCGGACTTCGGCCAGCAGTTGTGCTGCGCCGGGGCCGCCGAGCGCCCGCCAGGCGGCTTCCGACCTCGCAGGATGCGGCGGGCAGCGCAGCGGTGCCCAGCCGATGTCCACGCCATTCGGCCCGCGACGCACCAGGACGTGGTCGAAGTAGCCCAGGCTGTCATGCTCCACGACCAGGGCTTCGCAGACCGGCAGCCACGAACCCCAGGCCTTGGAGAGCCAGTCGAGCAGCGTGCCCATCGCGTTGGTGGCGCTCGCGCCGCTGTTGTCTTCGCCTTCGTCGTAGACGAGCACGAGCGGCGGAAAGCCCTCCCGGGCAGGCAGCCCCAGGCAGACGATGCCAGGCAGCCCCGGCACCACCGGACCGGTGGGCGTGGACAGGCGCACCCTTACCCTCAGCGGGGTGCCGGACAGGGAGGAGAAAGCCGGTTCTTCAGGCATGGCGAGGCGGGTGGACAGCGCAGGTGTTCGCAACGACCTCGGTGCGCGGGCGAGGACCTGCGTGAGGGCCCGGAACGCAGGGAGGGTTCCGGACTCGGATGGTGCCATGAGCGACGTCCGTGCGTCGCACCCGATACGCGCCTCATTCCTTTTTCGTCCGCCATGCACCAAAGCATCCATCTTGTGGTCGGTTACTCCGGCTCCTACGACGACTACCGTTCGTGGGAGGTGTGCGCCTACCTGTCGGCGAACGACGCCGAGGCGCATGTCGCGCGCGCCAACGCCTGGGTGGCTGCGGCCCGTGCCCGGATGGAGGAGGGTCATCCGCTCGCGTACGACACCGACTTCCGGGGCGTGAACCCGTACGACCCGGTGCTGGCCGAATCGCTCGCCCGGTTTCCGGATTCGGGTTTCTTCTCGGGGCTGGCGTCCTACCGCACCCACAGCGTGACGCTCGCCGCGTCGGTGCCGCCGGCCGATGCGGCCCCGTGGGACTGGACCGCGCCCACGGCCGACCGGGTGGCCTCGGTCGTCCAGAAGTTCCAGGGCAGCGCGCCCGGTTCGCTGCGCCTGGTGGACCTGCGCCACTACCTGGTGGGCTCTCTGATTGCGCGGGGCCTCGACCCGCGCGCCAAGTGGGCGGGCACGACGGTGCACGAGCACGTGCTGCACGAGCTGGCGTATCTGCTGCGCCCGCTGCCGGCCCACCCGGCCACTCTGAAGGGGGCGAAGTTCTTCGACGTCTACGGGGTCGATGCCATCTTCGGCACCTCGGAGCTCGAGGAGGCGCTCGCCGCGCTCGACATCGACGAGGCGCAGCGCCACGAGCTCGACAAGCTCGAACCCGCGCTCGCCGCGCGCATCGAGGCCCTGCGCGAGGGCCGCAGCTACCGCTGGGAGAGCGACGCCCAACGGGCCCAGCGCCTGGCCTGTCTCGAGCTGCTCGCCTCGGCGTTCGCCGAGGCCCGGGCCCGTGCCGAGGCCCTGACCGCTGCCGAGAAGGGTGCCGCATCGTGAGTGCTCGCCGACGGCTCCTTTCGGTGATGCTCGGAGTCGCGGTGCTGGTGGCAGGCGCCGCTTGGGCCCAGACGCCGATTCGAACGCCTGCCGAGCTGGGCGGGCTGCGCCTGCCCACGCACTTCGCCCCTGAGTGCATGGCGATACCCTACGAACCGCTGCCGGTCTACGATGCGCCGGGCGGGCTTCGCATCGGCCTGCTGGTGCTGGACCACCCCGAATACGCCCGGCGAACGACCCAGGTGTGCTCGTTTCGGCCGCAACCGTTCTTCGAGGTGGAGAACAACAAGCGTCGCGTGCCGGTCTCGGTGCTGCAGGTGGGCTACGAAGAGGCGGCACTCGCCGTCTACGAGGTGCGCACCCACCAGGGGGTGCTCTGGGCGAGGGCGCGCACCGAGCAGTCCAGCTTCTGGCTGCCGGTGGCCAACGGCGCACAGTATGTGAGCTACGAGCGCGACCTCGTCCAGGGCCTGGAGCGCTTCACCGAGCAGTGCCTGCCCGATACCGGGTGCCGCCCGGTGTCGCGTGAGCTGGAGGCACTTGCCCGCCAGGCGGGCGAAGAGCGCCGCGACGGCTGCTACGGCAACGCCTACGAAGTCGCCGGCGTGGTCGAGCTGCCCGGGGGCCGGCGAGGCTATCGCGTCCGGCTCGCCGAGTCGCTCATCCCGAAGTACCAGGGCCGGCTGCCCGAGGAGACGGTCGTGCCCACCTACGACTATCGCGGGCGCTGGACGGGCTTCTTCTTCTCGCGCGGCTGCTGAGGCGCTCGGAACCCCGAGCCCCGGCGGGGCTCTCATGCACATGACTGACTCGTGCGCCCGCCCCATCCGTCCCGGCGACATCGTTCGACTGCTCGAAGCGCCGGACGGCTGCACGACGCGCCACGACCCGCTCACCGTTGGGCGCACGTATGCCGTGCTCGACCTCGTGGGCTCGTGCCTTTTCATCACCACCGACGAACCCGAGTCGAGCGCCTTCATCTGGCGTGGGCGCTTCGAGCTCGTCCAGCCTTGAGAGTCCCCATGGTCCGCTTCACCTCGCGCCGCAGCGCCTTCTTCGCCCTTTCAGGCGTCGTCGCACTCGCCTTTGGTGCCAAGTATCTGGAGACAGGCTCTGCGCTGGTTGCTGGGCTCTGGGTCGTGCTGCTGGCGGTCATCGCGGTGTCGCTTCTGTCGGTGGCGTGGTGGCTCGAGCGCCGCGCCGAGCGAGCCTGGGTCGAGCGCACACAGCGCGTGCTCGAGGAGGTTCGGTCGTGTGCGCAGACCTTGCGCGAGGCGGGACAGGATGAGCCGGCCCAGGCGCTTCTCGCCAAGGTCTCGACGACGGCAGCCGCGGTAGACGCCGCGCGTCAGCGACTCGGCATGCCCGAGCGCTCCTGAGCGGCGAGCAGACCCCTAAGCGTCCAGGCGTTCATCGCGAGCGCCAGCACTGCGGCACCCGCCGCGACGGCCGAGCCCGTCACCAGGCCGTTGACGAGCCACAGCCCCTCACCCACGAAGAGCGCCTTGCGCAGCGGCAGGTTGTGCAGGTTGAAGCCCGCCCAGGCCACGAAAAGCGTGGCGAGCGTCGAGGGCACCGACACGAGGCCCTGCCACGTGAGCGCGGCACCGGTGAGCGTGAGCGCGAAGGCGAGCGCGGTGGCCCACAGGCGCTGCCGCTCGGACAGGTGCACCACCCAGGCGCCCGCCAGCACCCGCAGGCTCATCAGGCCCGACAGGAGCGCAGGCGTCCAGGCGCCGCGCAGTGCGAAGTGGACCGACCACAGCGCCACGCCGAGCGCCGCCGTGAAGGTGAGGCCCCGGTGGGTGCGCGCGGCGTAGCTGCCCACGCACAGGGCGGTGGCGGCAAGGCCCGCAAGCAGGTCGAAGAGTGATGTCGAGAACACGTCTTCTCTAGGTCGGGGATTTATCGGGTGCGTGGACCGTCCCGTTGCGTCTTCGTTCTGTATCGTTCGGCGCTCGGCCAGGCGCAGGGCCCGCCCGGTGAGCGCATCCTCGAACGGTCGAACGAGCCGACGGGCGGCCCCGCCTGGCCGAGCGCCCCTGATGGGGCCTAAATCCCCCGGCTAGCTGCCCGCGCTACCCCGTCTCACCGCACCCGCCGCTCCCGAAGGGCGCTCAGCGAGCCTCGCAGGCCCTCACGAGCCGCCGTGCGAAGAAGTACTCGAGCGGCAGCAACGCAAGGGCAAGCACCGCCATCAGCTGCACGGTGCCTTGCGCATCGCCCCCCACCACGGCGAGCAGCGCGGCGAGTCCCAGCGCGGCGAGCCGCGCCGCAAGCAGCAGCACCGAGCGGGCCATCGAGTTGGACTCCTTGTTGCCCACGCCGGCCGACATCCCTTGCAAGGTGAGCGCCGCCTTCTGCGCGGTGACCAGCGGAACCGCCAGGGCGTTGGCGAGCACGAAGCCCGCGAGAAGCCCCGGCCAGTGCAGCGCACCGAGCAGGCACAGCCACCCCAGACCCGTCACGGCCAGGCACAGCGCGAGCTTTCTGAGCGATGCGCCCGTATCCGGATGCAGCGCCTGCCAGGCGAGCACGCCTGCGGCCAGCGCATTGGCGCACGCCTCCAGGAGGCTGAACCGACTCACCGAGCCCAGTACCAGCATCGCGCCGCTCACGAAGAGCGCGGTGCGCACCGCGTGCGAGGCGCCGTCGGTGATGTAGAAGGACGCCGTCTTCCAGTACGCGGGTGTTCGCATCAGGGCCAGCACCGAGAGCGTGCCCGTGGCGGGGCCGGGCGGGGCGGGCCGACGCAGCTGCCAGACCACGACCGGAGCCATCACGGCCGCCGCAAGCCCGAAGACGATGCGGGCTTCGTCGTGCCAGGCGGCCAGGAGCGCCGCCGACAGCACCGGCAGCCCCAGCCCCAGCAGCGTCTTGCTCGCCTCGACTGCGTTCAGGTAGCGCTGGCGCTCCGTGCCCGCAGGCACGTGCATCTCGAGCCACAGCCGTGCACCGTAGGACAGGCCCCGCGCGAGGCCTCCCAGCAGGCACAGGGCGGCCACCGAGCCCAGCCCGCGCGGCAGCAGGGCGCCCAGGGCGAGTGCGCCGCAAAAGAGCGCCACGCCTGCGCGCAGCACGCCCAGCGCCGAACGCGTCCTCATCAGGCGATACGCCCAGCCGTGCCCGACAGTGGTGAGAATCTGCTGGCCCGCGATGAAGGCGAGCACCCCCGGGACTGCGAAGAGCTTGAAGGTGTAGGCGAGCGCCAGGCCCGCGAAGAAGCCGTCGCAGACGGCAAAAAGCAGCACCGCCCGCCAGAGGCGAGCGGAGGCTGCGTCCGCGCGAGCCCATTCGAGCAGCGCTCGGCGCTTCATGTGCGCCGGGCGAGTTCGCGCGCGAGCTCGATGTCGAGGAGGTCGGTGCGATTCGTGTGCAGCGGCAGCGCCTCGAAGGCGCTCGTCTCGGCATCGGGCTTCAGCCGGGTCACCGCCTCGAGCGCCTCGGCGCCGAGCGCCCTCGCGTCGAGCAATGCGGCGAGCTGCCAGGTGTAGGTGTCGTCGCGCACCCCCAGGCCCACGATGCGGGGTGAGGGCAGCGCAGCGAGCGCGGGCAGCTCCTCGGACACCAGGCGGCGGGCGACCTGCGAGAGGTCGGCATGAGCCGTGTCGGCGGGCTCCAGCACTTCCGTGAAGCCGCAGCTCCACGCCCCGGGGGAGACGAGCATGTTCGGGCTGCGCTGGCCTGCGAGCACCCGGTCTTCGGGCAGCAGCACGACGCATACGAGCGACATGCCCCAGCTCGCGCCAGGCAGAGGCTGTGGCTCGCCCAGACGAGTCTCCAGGAGTGCGTCGGTCTCACGAGCGCCCTTCAGCACCTGCTTGAGCGCGAGGCCCTGGGTGTAGGTGCGAAACCGGGTCTTCAGCGAGAGGTGTCCCCCGTCTTGCGACCAGCCCACGAGGCAGGCCCGTTCTCCGTCGAAGCCACCGGGACGGGCGAGCACGCGCGCGAGCACTTCGGGGTGAGCGAGCTCGAACCGTGCGTTCAGACGGGGGTCAACAGGGGCGGTGGCGCACTCGTGCCGGGCCGACACGGACAGGCCCCGCGCATCGAAGGCGAGAAATCTCAGGTGAGGGGAACGCATCTCCCGTGTAGACAGTCGGGGTGCGCATGCGTTCCCGCCTTTGGCCCCCTCGGTCAGGGTCCGCTCGGCGGTCCGTGGCTATTCGTGGGAACCCCCCTACTCGGAGCCCCTCATGACCGACATCGACGGAGACACGCTTGCCCGCGCCCATCGCATGAGCTATCGCAACCGCCCGATGCTCGAAGGCACCGGCCGTGCGGCCTGCTTCGGCTGTCTCGCAGAGGTGCAGACGGCGCGCGTCACCGAGTACGTGGACGCGGGCCAGACCGCGCTCTGTCCGCATTGCGGGCTCGACACGCTCCTTCCGATGAGCGAATCCGACAGCCTCGATTCGTCCCTGCTCACCGCGCTCAACGAGCGCTACCTCAGGCCGGCCTGAAGACGGGGCGCCGGGCGAGCGGTCGGACGGCACGAAAAAGAGCCCCGCCGCGATGCGGAGGGGCTCCTGGAAGGGTGAGGCTCGAAGCGGACTCAGACGACCGACCAGAGCTCCTTGCGGCCCCGGCGCTCGAAGAGCGTCAGGTTGCCGTGGTCGTTGACCTCGGCGACGTAGACGATGTCCGAGCCGAGCTGCGGCCAGGGGTCGCCGGCGGGCACGGAGACCACGCCGTTCTTCGCGCGGGCGTCCTCCATCAGGCTCTCGACGCTCGGCCAGATGCCGAAGTCGGAGCCATTGCCCGGGTGCGAACCGAAGTAGCAGTAGGGCGGGGCGTACTCGTCGAAGAGCGCGGGGGCGGTCTCGTTCACGAACTCCATCATGGCGTCCTCGTCGTCCTCGCGGATGTCGAGGTCGGCCTGCTTCAGGGTTTCGCGAATGCGGCTGCGCCGGCGGGGGTCGTTGTCGCGGCCGGCCAGCGCACGCAGCTCCTCGACGAAGGCGAGCGCGAGTTCGCGGGTGAGCAGGGTGCGGTCGATGATGGTACCGATGCGGGCATGCATGCTGAGGTGTCCTCGTGGGGTGGGAAAAGTCGAAGGGGTCTGCCTCCGTCTAGCGAAGCCAGCCCGGCCGCCTTTCCTGGAACGCCGCTGCCCGGCACGGGTCCTATACCTCACAGAGCCGTCGGTCAGCTTGCAGTCCACAGCCCGTCTCCTTGGAGGCAGGCCTGGCGAACCCGACATTGCGCAACCGCGCGAATCGTTTGCATCCGAGGGACCTCACGGCCCCTGGAACGCGAGACAACGTGGACATCCCTCCGGTGCGCATCCCGCCGCCGGTGAGTTTCAGAGGCCATCTATCAAGGAACCCCTCCCATGACCGAATCCGTCACCACCCAGGCCCGTCTGCTGGCCCGATTCCTGCGCGACAAGGGCCTGGCCCAACTCACGCACTCCCAGGCGCTCGAGGCGCTCGCCCATGCGAGCGGCGAGAAGAGCTTCAACGTGATGAAAGCCAAAGCGAAGGCCGAGCCGCCCGTTCAGGACGTCGACCGCGCTCGGGCCCTGTTGCGCGAAGCGATGGCGCTGGGCCTTACCTCAGGCGACGCGCTCAACGTCTTTTGCGAGCAGCGCAGCCCCGAGGAAGCCGCGTTCCTGGCCGCCGCGCGCGAGCATTACACGAGCGAGGGCGACCTCGAGTTCGACGACAATGCCGTCGTGTCGCTCTCGGACGACAACGGGGCCTACGTGATGGGCTGGAAGTGGGTCTACCTCTCCGAGGTGTCCACACCCCGTCACGTCGTCGATGCGCTGCAGATGCGCTTCGACCATGTCCAGGTGCTCATCGAGGGCCAGGACGTGGATGATGACTTCACGCCGGCCGAGCTCACGCTGAACGACGAGGCACTTGCCGCGTTGCGTGCTGGAGCTCCGGTCGAACCTTCGACCTGGGCCGTACGCGGGCTGAACAGCGACGAGGTCCGCTTCGAGCTCACGGTGAGCGAGCTCTCCAAGCTCGTCTTCGATGAGGCCAACGACTGCTTCGCCCAGCCCGGAGACGATACCTTCGTGCTGTCGTTCTGCTACGACTGAGTCCTGCCTGATTTGACGACGCCCCGCTGCTTGCGCAGTGGGGCGTTTTTCTTTGCGCAGTTCAGGTAGCAGCGAGCGGCAGTGCGTGCGGTAGCGGCCCGCGGCGGGCGCTGACGGGGACGATGCGGGTGGTGTTGTCGAGCGGTTCCCTGTCAGGCCGGGGTCGAGTGAGCGGCCGAGGTTCGAGAAGACTGTGTCCTGGATGTCAGGAGCGCGCCTCGGCGGCCCGTCCAGCATTCTCGAAGGCTTGGTTGAACATGGGCACGTAGCGCTCTCCCCAGGCCTTGAGCTTGCTTGCGTAGCGTACCTTCTCAGGGTGCTTCGAAATGTTGGTGGGCGCCCAGTCCGCGTCGTTGATATTCTCCACCGCCGTTCCCTTAATACCCTCGGCCTCAGGGCTGAACATGAACTGCACGCGCAGCGAGCCCCAGGTCTCGCTGCGAAGGAACGCGACCTGCACGAGGTCCTGCGGAAACGTGATGCCCCGGGCCATCATCGCTCCGGCCGCGGAACGGATGAGTCCCGAGGAAATCTTCACATTCTTGTCCGCCCACTGCTCCCAGGGCTTGGTAAATGCGCTGGTGACAAGCCAGCAGCTGGTCCGGCTCGCCTCGGCCGCCTGCATGCCGGCCATGAACATTCCCGGCATGCCGCAGTCGTAGAACTCGGATGCCTTCACGCCAGGCCAGATGCTCGCCTGGGCGCCCACAACGATGGCGACGTTCGTGAGGCGGTTGCCTTTCGTCTGGGCAAGAAAGTAGGCCTTTCCGGCGTAGTTGGGGATGGCAAACCGCTCGTTGGCAAACACCTGCCATCTACCTTCGGGAAGCGTCACCCGGAAATCGCCGACGACCACCTCCCCCTCCGCGGTTTCTAGTTTCGCGCTGGTCGAGCCCTTGCCTTGGTCTACTGGCGCCGACAGCTGCACCTGGGCTTCACGGGTCTTGTCGGGGCTCGGCGACACTGCGACGGCAGGAGGCGGCACAGAAGGTTGTGGGGTCTTCACGGGGGTCGCGGGCTGCTGCGGCCTCCAAGGAGACGCGGTCTCAGGAGCTGCAGACGGCGCGGGTGCAGGAGACGTCGTAGGTGCAGGCCCCGCGGAGGGGGCCTGCACCACAGGTGTCGACTGCAATGGCGCGGGTGTGTAGGTTGCGCTCGCGTCGGTTGATGCCGGCAGGCTTGCCCCGCCGTGTCGTAGCGCGACGTAGCCAAGTACTGCGCTCGCGCCCACGGCCGTCAGCACAACGGCCCGCCACGCAGGGGCACGCTGCCAAAGCGCTCGAACGGCGCCGCCTTTGGACGGAATGTGGGCCATCTGCGCGCTTCCGGGCTACGGCTTCGCCTCAGCCGGCCTCTCTACTGCGTAGGCGGCGACTTTGTCTTCTTCCCAGTCCAGCCCCACCGTCGTGGCGCCCTTTTGCTTGATGTCGATGAGCGTGTCCGCAATGGAGTTCTCGATGGACCGTAGCAGGTCACGGGAAGAGGCGTCCAGGCCCATCTTGCGCTGGCGCTTCATCATGTCGAACAGCAACTCCGGGTCGATGGCGCCTTCTGCCACTGTCAGGCCGTAACCCGCAATAAGCCCCTCGATTTCGAGGGCGCACACTCGTGCTACATCAAGCCCTTCGAGGGGCTTGAAGACGAAGATGCGGTCGATGCGATTGAGCACCTCGGGTGCGAAGCCGGCCTCGCGCAGCGCATTGACAGACGTGCGACGTAGCTCCTCAGGGTCGTGCGCGTACGTCACCGACAGCTGGGCGAGCGTGTCGGTCGCGGCGTTGGAGGTCAGCACGAACAAGGCCTTGGACGAAGAGAGGGCCTTGCCATCCGAGGCCTCGGTGACGAAGCCGTCGTTCCAGGCAGTCAGGAACTTCTTGTGGATGTCCGGGTGCGCCTTCTCGATTTCGTCCAGCAGCACCAGGGCGTCCGGCGTGTCGCGCAGGCCTCCGGTGAGCTTACCGTACGAGTCCGAGCCGCTGTAGCCGCGGGGTGAACCGAAGAGTTGCGTTGCAGTGTGCGCGCTCGAGTGCTGAGCCATATCCAGATGCATCAGCTTGCGCCCCAGAGCGGCGGCCATGCGCTTGGCCAGATACGTCTTGCCCGTCCCGGGCGGCCCGGCGAAGAGGAACACGCCCACCGGCTTGTCGCGCTGGGTCAATGCCAACCGGCGGCGTACCTGCGAGGCGATGTCGTCGCAAACGCGGTCCTGCCCGACCACTCGCGACTTAAGTTCCTGCGCGAGCGCCTTTGCGTCGATGACGACGGAATCGGGTTGTTCTGCCAGGCGGTCTTCCAGCGCCTTGCGGTTGGTCAGTCTGTCAAGCACGTCCATGAGGATGCCTTTCTTCTTGGTAGAACCTGCGCGGCGCACTTCCTTCTCGTGGAAGACTCCCGCGAACACGATGAACCAGAGCACAAGGGCTGCGACCAGCAGAGCCAGCAAATGAGTCTGGATGAACAGGGCGATTGCCGCCGCCCAACGCGGAAAGTACTTCATCCCGAACTCGATGGCCGCAATCAGTGCAGTGACCACGATGGCCATCGGCAGCAGGCGCAGGCACAACCCGAGGAGCCCGCTCATTGCGGCACCGCCACCTTCAGCCCCAGAACCTGCCCCTCGCTCATAACAGGGAACACGGCTCGAGAGCTGCCGGATGCAACGCCTACAGTGATGCCGCCGCCTTCTCCGTCGCGCATGCCAACGATGTTGATGACGCCCGAGGCCGATACTGGGGCCACCACGACCTGCTCGGCCTTGGTGAGCTGCACGATGCGTGAGTAGCCCTGGCTCTCTATGCGCACTTCGTCACGGTCCTGCGCGTCCGTGTCCCACAATGTGATGCGCACGAGCATCAGAGGCGGGGCCTGTGTCGTGGCCGTCGGCGCTTCGCGGGAGGAGGATGGCGGGGCGGTCTGCACCGGGGGCTTCTGTGACGGCCTTGCGTCAGGCTTGGGCGCCACGGTCGCGGCCGCAGGTGGCGCCGGCGCCACTGCTGGCGCGATGGCCTGCTGAGCGGGTTGTGGGGCAGCCACCGTCGGCTGCCCGGCTTGCGGGGGCGAGGAGGAGGCGCTCAGCGCAAGCGCCTGCTCGAGCTGTGCGCGCGCCGCAGGCTGCAGACCCATCTGCGCGAGCGCCGCCGGGACTTCCTGTGGCGGCAGGGCCACCAGCGCCAGCGGGGCCAGCTGCTCGAATGCACGGATGCGGCCCTGGGTGTCGGTAACGTGGTCGCCGTGCGCATCCCCGAAAGGCACGAACGGGCCCTTCTGTCCGAACCCTGCGACGCCCGCCGCCACGACGCCCGCGAGCACTGCGGTTGCGAGCGCAGTGCGAATGAGGATTCGTCGTGCAGAGTAGCTCGGGGCGGGCTCGGGTGCCTGCAACTTCGGGGTGGGCTCGGGCATAGGCAAATCGTGCGTAGTGGCGGTATAGCCACGGTAGTTAGCCGTTGGGTCCGGGGCCTGCGCCTACGGCAGCCTGTAGCCGTACAGCTTCTGGAACCGCTCCCTGACTGCATCGGTGAGCACGTTGTCCGCCAGGGCCTGGCCGAGCGAACAGGGGTCCGAGACATTCGAGTGGAAGCAGGAGATGGTGTCGATGTCCAGCAGTGCGGCGGCTTCGCGGTTCCCACGCAGCTTCGAGGCGCTTCCCAGGTAGATGACCCTGGACTGCATGCCAGCGGGAAGCGGCAGGTATTGCGCGTCCTGTCTCGTGGCGGCGAGAACGACCGACCACTCCGGGTGGGGCCGGAACGGTTCACCTCCCCGGCCTCGCTTGGTGACGCCCGCGTAGAAGCTGTAGTTCCATTCCGCCAGGTCGCGCGAAGTCGCCAGGCGCCACCCAGCGGCCGACAAGCTATGGCCGAATCGCTTCCGGAACTGCTGTGCGAACGGGCGCGGAGCGCTCTCCAGGGCCTGCAGCAGGAGTTCTCTGGAGTTATCCGCCGCCTGCCCGACTGCGGGACCGGTGTAGGGGTACTCCACCGCCTCGCCGGGCAGCACTGGCCCCATGACGAAGCCGCGGAAGTCCTGCACCTCATTGCCTGTGGGCGGGATGCCGCAGATGCCTCGGCCCATCTTGTCGGGCTCGACCGCCGAGTAAGTCAGAGACAGCGTGCTGCCGGCCCCTGCTACGGCCTGGTGCTTGGAGCCTCGCAGAATTACGTGCGTGATTCGCGCCCCGTCTTTGGCGTTGAGCTCCCATATGCTGGGCTCGTTGCTTTCGAGGATGAGCACCTCCTCTCCCTTGGACGGAAGCACCAGCACGCGACGCAGGCGGGCCTTACCGTCCGGAGACAGGGCCTGGGAAACAGAGATGACCGGGTCGCGCGAAGCGCCTCGCAGCAAGACATACCCCATGTATCCATACCGCGATGAACATTCGGCTTGGTTGTTGGCGCTCGGCGCCGTCGATGCCAGGACCGAATCGGGGTAGGGCCGTACGTGTTTGGGCGGGAACTTGTCCTGCTTGTCGATAAAATCGGCAATCTTCAGGCATCCAGGGCACCCAGGGTTTGGCGCAGCTACAGGTACGACCCCCTGTGCCCAGGCAGAGGCACAGGTTTGCACGGTGACGAGGAGGGCAGCTGCAGCGAGGCGATACATGGTGGTAGAGGACAACCGTAGTTTCAGCGCGTGTAGCGCAAACGGGGTTCTGGATAAGGCGGAGTCTTGGTAGGGACGTGATTTGGCCGCTGCGGTCGAGCTCCCTGAACCAGCTGAGTAGTGAGTCAGGTAGCGGCTGGAGATGCCGTCCGTGCACAGCACCGCGTCTTCAGCCCGCACGCCGACTGCCAGGAGGAAGTCGTCCGAACCGGCGGAGACCGCCGTGCGTCCCGTCTTCGCCCCGCCCTGTGCGGGACGACGCCTTTCCGGGAGAGCGCCTGCTCAGGCCTGGTACCGGATGACCTTGTCGTCGATGTGCACGCTGCGTGCGGCAGCGAGCCGCTCGAGCGTCGTGGCGTCGACGAATGCGTCGAATCGGTAGGGGTTGTAGGTGGCGCGCGGCGCGTCTGCCGTGAGCGGCGCACCGGGCCCCGAGGGCAGCGTATCGCAGAGGCGCTGCTCGATGAGCTCCAGCCCCGTCACCGTGCCCACCACGCCGGCGTGCACATTCTTCGCCTTGTCTCGCAGCACCCGCTGCCGGCCCGCCTCCGAAACCTTGAACTGGGCGGCGGCCAGTGAGACGCTCCGGGCGTGTGCGACCACTCGTCCCTTGTTCGGGCCCTCCAGGGCCTTGAGGGACAGGCAGTGCTTGTGCAGGTTGTAGTAGACGAAGGCGCGCATGGACGATGAGAGCCCCGTATAAACCGGGGGTTCCCTCGTCTAGCGGCACGCCTCGCGGACGGTCTCGATGAAGTAGGGCAGGGGCGCGGCGTAGAGCCCCGCGCAGTGCACGCTGTTGAACTCGACGATGCGCCACTCCTCGTCGGGCAGGCGCGCGACGTCCATCACGCAAAAGCGCGTGGGCGTCCAATGCGCGGCCATCCGCCGGGCGGCTTCCCAGGCGTCTTCGGGCACGACCTCGCTCACCGCGAGTGCGCCGGCGTGCCGGTAACGCGAGGCCACGCGAGGCACGCCATCGAGCACCCAGAAGCGGTACTCCGCCTCGATGTCGGGGCGCAGCTGGCTGATGGCGACCAGCAGGTCCTCGCGCTGCTCCCGAGGCTGGCCCTGAGGCCCCCGTTCCACCACCGAGAGGTCCCGGCGCTGGACCACGCAGCCCGCGAACGCCTTGTGCTCGAGCACCGGGCGCACGAAGAAGGACATCGGCACCGTGCCTTCGCGAACCGCCGCGCGCAGCGTGCCCAGCGTGAGGTAGGCCGCGTTCGGGTTCAGGAGCCACGGACATGCGTGCCAGGTGCGCTGGTCGAAGGCCCGGGTGTCTCCGAAGAGCCGACCCGACCACCGGGAGTCCTGGGAGAGCCGCGCAAGCAGCGCGGTGGAGCCGTACGGGAACACGGGCGCTGCGTAGGCCTCGGCGGGGAACTCCGGAAGCGGCTCGCCCGGTATCAGCGAGAAGTCGTGCAGGGCTTCGCCCTGGGCTCGCAGAGCCCAGGCGAGGCGCGCAGTCATGCGTTCGACGAAGTTGTTCTGCAGGAGCCAGAGCATGAATTAGAACGGATTTCGACCTGCGGCTCGCGGCACGGCAGGAATTTGAGGAGGTCTGCACGGCAAGGATGCCGCAAGGGTGTGCCGCTTTGAGCCCCTCGGAGCGCCCCAGGTTCCGGGCATACGAGCTCCCCCCGGTCCGACGCGGACCCCGGTTCCCGTGCGGTCCCGTGCGGAACACCTGCTCGCCCGCCGGCTCCAACAGCTCAGTGCGGCAGGTCCGCGAGAGAAGCGAGTCCCTCATGTCTGTCTTCATGGTCGATGTCGAAGCCGATGGCCCCTGCGCGGGCCTGCATTCGATGGTGAGCTTCGGAGTGGTCCGCGTGCAGCCCGAGCCGCTCGACTGCACCTTCTATGGCAAGGTCGCGCCCATCTCCGAGACGTGGGTGCCCGAGGCGCTCGCGGTGAGCGGCTTCAGCCGCGAGGAGCACCTCGCGTTCGAGGCGCCCGAGCTCGTCATGCGCCGCTTCACGGATTGGCTCGCGCAGCACAGCCAGGACAAGCCCATCTTCATCAGCGACAACCCCTGCTTCGACTGGCAGTACCTGAACTACTACCTCTGGCGCTTCACCGGCGACAATCCGTTCGGGCACTCCGGGCGCAGGCTCGGTGACCTGTACTGCGGGCTCGTGAAGAACTGGCGTGCGGGCAGCCACTGGAAGGGGCTTCGCAAGACCCGGCACACCCACAATCCGGTGGACGATGCCCGCGGCAACGTCGAGGCGCTGCTCGCGATGGCGCGCAAGCACGAGCTGCGCAAGTTCCTCGAGAGCTGACGTGGCTGCCCTGGATTCGGACACGCGGCGTGCCGCGTGCCTTCGCACCCGATGGGTGCTTCGACTGGATGAGGCGGACTGCGGCCAGATGCAGCTGTGGCAGGGCCCGAGCGGGCTCTTCTGGTTCTGGGAGCAGCCCCCTGAAGGCGTCGAGATGCCGCTGGGCGTCGTGACCGAGGGGTCTTCGCACCGGGCCTGGACGTTCGACGACGTCGAGCCCGCCTTCGAGCACGTCTGCAGGGCGCTGGCCGGGGCATTTCCGGGTCGCAGTGCCGGGCTCGTCGCGCCCTGAGGAATCGGGGCTGGCTACACCTGCCAGACCCTTTCCATTCTGAGGCCCCACATGTACGACGCCACCCACCAGACCCCGCGCTTTCGCCACGACTGCACCCGCTGCACGTTCCTGGGCGGCTTCGATGCCGCGGACCTGTACTTCTGCCGCGGCTCACTCGAGACGACCGTCATCGCCCGCTACTCGGACGAAGGCTCCAACTACGCGAGCGGCATGTCGTTCTCCTTCGGCTCCAACGCGCACCTCACCGAGGCGCGCCGTCGGGCGCAGAAGGCGGGCGTGCTCGAGTTCCCGCTGCGCGAAGCGCTGGCCTATGCCGTCTCGCACGGCGATGCCTCGAGCGCCGTGGGCGAGGAGCTGCGCGAGCACCTCTCGAAGCATCCGCTCGCGGGCATTCTCGCCTCGATGCGCGATGCGCCCGAGGCCGGCACGGCGGCGCTGCAGCGCTGGCTCTTCGAGAGCGCCAACGACCCGGCACGGGACCTGACGCTCGGCACGCAGGAGGACCGTATCGACTGGCAGCGCACCGTCGCCTCGCACGCCTACGACTGGGCGCGCCGCCTCGAGCTTCCCCGCCCTGGCCACCGGGAGTTCATCCTGGCGCTCTACGCCGACACGCTGCCCGACGCGGCGCCTGCCCAGGCCTGACCGTTCAACACCTCTTCAAGCCCGCCACTCCGGCGGGCTTTTTCTTGAGCGCCGGCGTTCAAACACAGGGGGCTACAGGAAGGCATGGCTACCCGAGCTCCCCGAAAACCCGCCGCGACCCCCACGGGCGCGTCCGCCACCCGCCCTTCTGATGCCCTCATCACGGCGGGGCTTCGCCGGCTCATCTCCGAGCGGCATGCCGACGACTCGTCCGGCGTCGCGCGCGAGTGGGCGCTCTTCTTCGAGCTGCGCTCGGGCACGGGGCATGGCGCGCGCACCAGCTACGTGGACGCGTTCGCACTCAACCTGTGGCCCTCCAAGCGGCACTGGCGCATTGCCTACGAGCTCAAGGCGTCCCGTTCGGACTTCCTTCGCGAGCTCGGCTCACCGGGCAAGCGGGCCTGGGCGACGGACATCTCCCACGAGTTCTGGTACGTCTGCTATCCCGGGGTGGCCAAGCCCGAGGAGATTCCCGAGGGCTGCGGGCTGATGGTGTGCGACGAGGCGATGGCCAAGTTGCGCAAGGTCGTGCATGCCGTTCAGCGCGAGCCCCGCGAGCTTACGGGGGCCGAAGTCGCAGCGTTCGCACGACGCTCCCAGCCGGAACGCGCCGAGCTCTTCCGTTACGCCGGCCGTGACCTCTGCGAGGCCGACCTCGAAGCCATCCTGAAGAGTCGCGAAGACGAGCACTTCCAGACACGGGTGCGAGAGCGCGTGCAGACCGAGCTCGCCGCCCGGCTGGGCTCGGCCCACCAGATGCTGCAGCGCTACGCGCAGGACCTGCGTCGCGTGGGCATCGAGCCGCCCGCCTGGATGGCCGAGCCGGACCTCACGCAGTACGTCCCTTGGGACGAAGCCGCGTGGGCCAAGCGCACCTTCATCGAGGGTCCCGGACTTGACGCGCTGCTGGACAACGAGCGTGCGCTGTCGCAGCTCCAGGCACAGCTTGCCCGAAGCACCGAGCTCCTGGAGCAGGCCCGTGGGCGCAACTCGGCATTGCTGCAGAGAACGGATGCGCTGCCCGCGTCCCGGGACCCCGCTGCGCCCGGAGAGGCCCCGTGATGCGTCGCGGGCTGGGTCGCGCGCTCGCGCTGGGCTGGCTTACGGCCGTCTTGGTGCCAGGGCTCCTGGCGCTCATCGAACGGCCGGATACGGCCAGCTGGGCCTCGTTGCTGCTGCTGCTCGGGCTGTTGCTGCTGCCCTGGGCGGCCGGGCTTCGGCGAACGGCGCTGCTGCCCTTCGGGGTGCTGAGCCTCTCGGCCGGCTTCGATTGGGCGTCTCGGGCGTTCACCGGCGAGGCACCGAGCCTTGCGACGGCGCTCGCGCTCTTTCGCACCACGGCACAGGAGACTCAGGACCTCGCACGCGTGCTCTGGCCCCAGGCGGTGCTGGCTGTGCTGCTCGTGGCCCTGGTGCTGGCGGGCCTGCGGGAAGCCCTCGTGCAGGTTCGACAGCTGCCCCGTCCCCCGATGTCGCGAGCTCTGCCGGCGTTCGCGCTGCTGTTGGCTCCGATGCTCGCACCGGGCTCCGAGGAGCGCTATCCGTTCTCCACGGTCACGCTCGCCGCTCGGGTGCGCGAATTCCAGGCCGCCCAGTCGGTCGTCGTCTCCAACGACCCTTTCGAGGTCAGGCGCGAGACTGCGCGAGGCCCCGAGACGGTGGTGTTCGTCATTGGCGAGAGCAGCCAGGCCACGCACTGGCAGCTCTTCGGGTATGACAAGCCCACGACACCGAATCTGCTGCGCCGGCAAGCGCAGGGGGAGCTTCTCGCCTGGCCTCGGCACATGAGCACCGCATCGGCCACCATCACGGCCGTGCCTGCGCTGCTCAACCCCTTCGAGCAGGTGCAGGTGGGCCGCGGGGAGCTGCGTCGCCGTTCGCTCGTGACGGTGCTCTCGCGTGCCGGCTTCAGCACCCGCTGGATGTCCACCCAAGGGCCGCAGCCTGCGTCCACCGAAGCCGATTCGGCCCACTTCGAGGGCTCGGTCGATGTCTTCAAGGCCGGCACCGGTTACGACAACCGACTGGTGCCTGCGCTGCAGGCCTGGCTCGCGAGCTCGACGGGGCCGCGGGCAGCCGTGCTGCACACCTCGGGCAACCACTTTCCCTTCGAGGGGCGCTATCCGGAGGCGTTCAAGCGCTGGAGCGACTTCGAGGGCAAGCGCTTTCCGGCCTCTCAGACGGTGGGCAACTACGACAATTCGGTGCTCTACGTCGACCACGTCCTGGAGCGGCTGCTGCAGGCGATGCACTCGCTCACGGAGCCCGCGCTCTTCGTCTTCGTCGCGGACCACGGCGAGACCCTGATGCACGGGACAATGCGAGACCAGGCCCCAGTCGATGCCCGGGTGCTGCACGTGCCGATGTTCGTCTGGGCCAACGAGGCCTGGCGGCAGCGCCATGCCGAACAGTGGGCCAGACTCGAGCAGGTGCTGGCGCGCCGGCCGGCGACCAGCCACCTCGATGTGGTGCCCACGCTCACCGGACTCCTCGGTATCGACTACGCCGGCAGGCCCGCTCATCGCAGCCTTGTGGCCGCGGGCTATCGCGAGCGTGCTGCGGTCCCGGCGCTTGCCCCGGACTACCGCACGGTCATCGAAGTGCAGCCTGCACCTTGAGCGCGCTTCGCCCTGAAAATCAGTGTCAGGCCGGTAGCCCGGGCGAGTAGGCCCTGCCGCATTCTGCGGCGAGGGCCCCAAGCCGCTTATCCCTTGTCCACAGCAGCGCCTGGTTGCTGAGCAGCACCGATGCCAGCAAGCCGAGGTCCACGAAGCCGCAGCCCTTGCCGAAAAGGGCTCTGCGCTGCAGCAGCTCCAGCAGTTCTTCAGGGGTCGCAACAGGCGTGCTTTCCAATTCGCGGAGCAACCCGATGAGTTCGGCGCGCCGGGGAGGCGTCCCGCATGCGACTTCCACCACCACGTAGGGGTGGCACATCACCTGTCCCGCCTCCAGGAGGGCTACAAGCTGTTCGTCGCGCTGCTTGAAGTGGTCGACCCAGACCGACGTGTCGACCAGCACGTTCACGAGGCGGCGGCCTCTTCTCGACGTCGAGGGGCGAGCTCCATGCCCGGCACCTGCCCTCCGAGCGCAGCAAGACGACGGGCGGTTTGTCTCTGGATAAACGCCCGGACACACTCCTTGAGCAATTCGGACCGTTCCATGCCGGGCTCTGCCAAGGCCACCGCCTTGGCGAATAGCTCGTCATCGATGGTGAGGGTGGTTCGCATGCCCTGTCTCCGCATCAAGAGTGACATCAGTGTGCGCCGAAGCCGGCATCAACGCAAGCCACCGGTCCAACAGCGCACCCAGGAGCGTTCAGGCGCTTGCCTTGGACGACCGGGAGTATTTGCGGGAGCGCCACGCCCTGAGAACACATTCTCGGAAAGGAAAAAGCCCCGCGACGGTTGTCGCGGGGCGGAATGTCTCGACAGCGGGCCGAAGCCCGGTCGCGTCAGAGAAAGCCTCGGAGGGTGCCTTCCTTCAGGTTCACGAAGACTGTCTGGCCCTTGCGGAACTTGGCGGTCGCGTTCGGCACCATCAGCACCGTGCAGCCCAGCTCCTTGCCGACGATGGCCAGGTGCGCGAGGCGCCCGCCGGTGTTGCACACCAGCAGTCCGGGACGTCCGTCGGAGCCCGGGCGGCAGGCGCTTTGCATCGCCAGCTGGTACTCGGGTCCGGCCGTGGGCACGACCGCGATGCTGCCCGGAGGCACGGCCTCGTTGGGCTTCGGCATCACGACTTCGCCACTGAACCAGCTCTCGCCCTTGGCCACGGCCAGGGGCACGAACTGGCAGCCCGTCCACTCGTCGACCAGCGCCGAGCGCTTGCTGTAGGCCGCGCTCATCACGCGTGCCGGCAGGCTCTCGTCGTCGGCGCTGTAGGTGTCGCGCAGCGACAGCCCCGCGCCCAGCATCCAGTCGGAGTGGTTCGGGTCGTCCATCATCATCTTCATGCCGCTTGCGCACACGTTGTTCCACACCGGCACCTCGTGCCCGTAGGCCTCGAAGTCGAAACCCTTGAGGGCCCACTTGAGGAACGGGTTGAGCGGCACGCGCAGCACCGCGGGCCCGGTCTTCGGGTCGCGGCCGTGCTCGTCGCGCAGCGACAGCTCGAAGAAGCCACCGTGCGACTCGGCCTGCTCGATGACGCGCTGGCGCAGCGCATGCTCGTAGCGGTTCTCCAGCTCGTTGCGCACCTTCAGGTCGGCTTCGTCGAAGCAGGCCATGTCGGCGTCTCGCGAGAGCGCCTCGAAGCGCTGCTCGAACTGCACGCCCAGCTCGGAGAGCTCGCTGCTCGAGGTGGCCTTCGCCACCCGCTCGGCGTACTCCGTGATGAGTGCGCTCGCGGCCTTCGTGGCCTCGGCGCGCCGGGCTTCGCGCTCGGCTTGCCGGCTCGCGTCATCTGCAGAGTTGGCGCGCTCCTGGGAGGCGGCCTTCTCTTCCTGGGCGCGGGCCCGGGCTTGTGCCTCGGCATGGGCCAGGGCCTCCTGCCGCGCGTCCTCGTCTTCGGCCTCGACACCTTGCTCGTGCGCGGTGCCGATGTCCGACACGTAGCGCGGCAGGTCGTGCGCGCCGCGTTCGTCCCAGCGGGCGCCGCGCTCGAGCAGGGCCTTCAGCACTTCGTCCGGGTCGCCCTTCAGCGGGGTCACCCAGAGCGGCGGCATCTCGCACTTGGCGGCCAGCACCACGGTCGGATGCTTCTTCGAGGGGTACGGCACCAGCACCACCAGGTCGGCGTTGCGGTTGTCCGCGTAGAAGAGGCTTCGCGCGGCGCCGAAGTAGGCACCCATCGGGGTGCTCGGCCAGTGCCCCACCATGTTGCGGCGGGCATCGGCCTTGCGGGCGAACTCGAAGTCCTCCTCGCACCAGCCGCGAACCACGGCGTAGGGCTTGTAGTGGGCGTCCCGGAAGCGGAACACCTCACCGTAGAGCCTCTCGCAGCGCGCCTGCATCTTCAGGGCCAGCGGCCCGTCGGCGGGCAGCTCGTCGTAGGCGATGCCTTTCTCGTCGGCGGACGTGCCGCTCAAGTCGGCCAGGCCGCGCACGATGGCCACCGCGTGTTCGTGGGTCAGGCCCTCGAACGAGTCGGTGAGCATGCGCAGCGCATCGGGCCAGCAGCCTTCGTTGAATCGGTCGCGGGCGAGGTCGGCAATGAAGCGGCCTTCCACGACGAAGCAGAGTTCGCGCACCTCGGTGCCGTCTTCGGCGTTCAGGGTATCGGTCATCTCGGGGTCCTTTCTGGGAGTCAATCTGTCCTGAAAAGGTGTAGCGCCCGCAGCAGCGGGCGCTGTTCGACCGGACCCGGTGCTCGTTGCGCTCAGGGCTGGCGCACGATGCGAGGCAGCGGCTCGAAGCCGAAGAAGAACGGCACCGCCCGATAGGCGAGCAGCAGGCCGCCCTCTTCGGGGGTGTTCTCCAGGCGCAGGTAGTCGGCATCCGACAGCGGCACGGCCTTGTGGCCGTCGCGCGAGCGCGAGAACACGCCGTTGCGCCACTGCCAGACCTCGTTGACCTTCTGGCGGTAGCTGTAGCCGTGGTCGTGGTCGTTGTAGTAGTCGTCGAAGCGGTCCCGGCCGAGGTAGATGGCGTTGCTGCCTTCGTAGCCGGTCTTCTGGTAGCTCACCGGGTCGGTGTTGAGGAAGTAGGACCAGTCCCCCGGCACGAAATGTCCGGGCGCCACGCCGTCCTGCAGCCGCAGCAACTTTCCGGGCCGGGCGTTGTCCTCGGCGGTCTGGCCGTCCTCGAAGAACCACATCCGGCCCGGCTCGATGCCGACCAGCGGGTCCTCGTTCTCCAGCAAGCGGGCCCGCACGAGCTCGGCCTGCTTCGCGTCGCCCTTCACGCGCCGGTAGTAGTCGTAGATGGCGTGCGTGTACACCATCTTGCTCGCGGTGTAGCAGCCGATGACGTACTTCGGCTGGTTCACGAACGCATCGAGCAGCGCGTCGTGCAGGGCCACGCCCGGCAGCGGCGTGCCGCGCTTCCAGTAGGCCTCGTTCCACGCGGCCGGGCCGCCCTCGGGCCAGCCCCACTCGAGGATTTCCGCCCAGGCGACGATGTTCTGGCGAACGCCCACGTGGTCGCGAAGCGCTTCGATGCCGCAGGCCTCGCCCGAGAAGACGGTCAGGCGCCCCGGATGCAGCAGCGCGGCCAGCACCTCCTTGCGCGAGACGGTCTGCACGGTGCGGGTCTTGGGCTCGCCTCGGGCGTCCCTGCCATCAGGCAGCACCACCGACTCGAGTGCAATCGCGAGGTCGGCGCGCCGGTGCAGCTCGAGCGTGCTCGTGAGGCCCGGCTGCGCCTTGAGCGTGAAGGTGAGGCCCGTGGCGTCGAGGCGGCGCTCGATGAGCGACGCCGGCAGCGACAGCTCCTGCAGCAGGGCCTCGAAGCCTGCGTCGATGTCGAGCAGGGCGCGCGGTGCGCACTCGAAGCGCACGCCTTGCAAGACACCCTCGGGTGCGGGCGACGCCTCGCCCGCCTGGGCCAGCAGCGGTGCGGCAAGGCCGAGCAACACAAGCGTGAGCGGACGAAGGGTGCGCGTGATGCGCGATGAAAGCGACAACATGTGGGCCTCGACTCCTCGGTTCGGGCCGCGTCTAGCCACCCGTCGGGGTGGCGCTCGCAAGAGGCGCGAGCAAGCGGCTTTTAGGACCGAGCCGTTCGAGCGCTTAAGGGGTCGCGCGTTCCCGGAGCTGAACGTGGCTGCACCGGGCTGCTGCGCAGCGCTCGCCGGCTTCCTTCGTCAGGCAGGAACCCTCGCGCGCTCCGGGGCTCACAGGGTGATGAACATCTATCAGGTAGGCGGCTGCGTCCGCGACAGTCTTCTGGGCATCGAGGCGAGTGACCGCGACTGGGTGGTCGTGGGCGCGACGCCCGAGCAGATGCGCGCGGCCGGGTTCCTGCAGGTCGGCGCGGACTTTCCGGTCTTCCTGCACCCGGCCACGCGCGAGGAGTACGCGCTCGCGCGCACCGAGCGCAAGGTGGCCGCGGGCTATCACGGCTTTGCCGTAGGCATCGAGAACGTGACGCTGGAAGAAGACCTGCTGCGGCGCGACCTCACCTTGAACGCCATGGCGCGCGATGCCGAGGGCCGGCTCATCGACCCCTACGGCGGTGCGCGCGACATCGAGGCGCGCGTGCTGCGGCACGTCTCCGAGGCGTTCGCCGAGGACCCGGTGCGCATCCTGCGCGTGCTGCGCCTGCTCGCCCGATTCGGCCCGGACTGGCGCATCGCACCCGAGACCGAAGCGCTGATGCGCACGATGATTGCGCACGGTGAGGCCGATGCGCTGGTCGCCGAGCGCGTCTGGAAGGAGTGCTCTCGTGCGCTGATGGAGCCGCATGCCCAGCGCTTCGTGCAGGGCCTGGTCGACTTCGGGCTCACCGAGCTGCCCGCCTTCGTCGAGTACCGGTTCGCCCGTCCGCAGGCGGCGTTCGCGCTCAACGCACGCACGGCCGAGGCGCTGCCGCTGGCTAGCCGCTTCGCGGTGAGCTTTGCGCCCGCCCCCGCGACGCACTACGAGCGCGCCGGCACGCTGCCCGTGGAGGTGCGCCGCATCGCTCAGGTTGTCTCGCGGCTGCACGAGATGCAGGTGCCGGGCTACGCGACGATGGCCGCCGCCGAGCGCTTGGCCGTCCTGCAGGCCATGTCGGCCTTCTCTCGCAACGAGGTGTTCGCGCAGGTTCGCGCGGCGCTCGAGGCGATGCCAGGCATCGGGCGAGAAGTCTGCCGTCGTCTGGATGCAGACGCCACAGCGGCTCGTGCGGTCGATACCCGTGCCATCACGGGCTCGATGGCCCCGGGCCCGGCCGTGGGTCGGGCCATCGAGGCGGCGCGCCTTGCGGCCCTCGTGCAGCGGGCCTGAACCCGACGCAAGCCCGAACGCTTCGGCCAAGGAAAGGCGCCTGACCTCTGGTTGAGGGCAGGCGCCGAATGAAGCGCTGTGCGCAATGCCGAAGCGGTCTTCGGTGCCCGTGGCTCGGCGGGCTAGTACAGCACGCCGACCTGCGGGCGCAGGGCGATGTCGCGGGCCTTCTCGAAGTCGCCCTCGGCCTGGATGACGGCCTTCTTGCAGACCATCAAGGGTTGTCCGGTCGCTTCGCGCAGGCGCACGGCCTGCTCGTTCACCGCCACGCGCCACTGCTCCCTGTCCTGCAGGGCGCGCAGCTGCTCGAGCAGTGTACCGCGGTCCTTGTCGGCCGGCTGTTCACCGGTGCCGTCCAGCCAGTGCCCGTAGGCGAAGAACGCACGATGGCGCAGGCAGCGCGCACAGTGATAGTCGGCCTCGGAGACGACGCCGCCGTCGATGGCACGGTCCACGCTCACGGTCTCAGTCTCGCCGCAGTCGGAGCAGGGCCCCTCCAGGGGCTCAGGGGTAGTCTTGGGTTCGCTCATGAAAGACTCCTTGTCTCGAATCGAATGTCCTTGTGAGGTCTAGCGAGTCCCAATAGAAAGCGCCACACGCAAGGCGTGTGGCGCGGGGGAATGAAGCGCTCTGCAACGAGAGGTGCGCGATGCCAGGACAAGGTCCTCGCACGCGCAGCGCTGGCCGATAGCGAACGGAGAGGCTGGAACCACCCCGTAAGGCCTCGCAGGCATTGTCCGACAGCCGGGTTCGCGCAACCCGGGTCATCACAGTGGAAGGGCGGCCGAAAACGGCGGCCAATCCGGTCTGCGAACATCGAAGCGATTCGCACTCTTGCGTCGACGGGCTGTTTCCAGCAACCCGAAGCGCTCAGCGAGGCTCGAGGGGACGTGTCCTGATATTGGCAGTAGCCAGACCCTTTCGGGCAGAGCAGCTTACAACTTCTATAGCAACCCGTTTTCAACGGGTCGTGTCGCCCTCGGCGAGGTCTTCCGGCGGGGGTGTCCAGGGGGCGGTCGCCCCGCTCGGCTTGTAGAGCACCGCTTCGTGCTTGAGCTGCACGCGCCGGTACCAGACCCGCCAGAACTTGCGCTCGGCCGCGGCTATCAGCGCATCGAGCTCGGCCTGCGTGTGGGCCCAGACATCGAGCACGTCCCAGCCCGGAGCGAGGTCGCGCGGATGCCCGAAGCCTGGATAGTGACGGATTTCATGAGCCATGACCCGCATAGGAGCCGGCATTGCGCCCCGGGTTCCCCCGGACGAGCCGTTTTCGAGCCCGCGTGAGGCCAAAGGCTGCGTGCTACAGGAGCCATGGCCGTCTACGTCGACCCTGCCCGATTCTCCCGCCCCGGCGGGCGCATGCGCTACTGCCATCTCGCGGCCGACAGCCTCGAGGAGCTGCATGCCTTTGCGGCCCGCATCGGCGTCGGTCGGCACTTCTTTCACGCCGATGCCCGGCATCGGCACTACGACCTCAATCCCCAGGCGCGAGAGCGGGCGCTCGCCGCGGGAGCCCTCGAGGTGAGTTCCCGGGAGCTGGCCGTCCGGGCCCGCCCTCCGGTCGACCCTCAGACGCCGCTTCTTTAGGCCGGCTTCAAGGAAAGCGGCCGTCGCGGGTTAGGCGACGGCCGTTGAAGGTTTTACAGAGAGGCAAGGGGCCTGGGTTCAGCGCAGCGAGGCGGCAAGCGCCTGCACGCGAGCCACGCGGTGCTCGGGAGCGGGATGTTCGAGCGTCGCGCGTTGCTGCAGCCAGAGGATGTACGACGCACCTTGCGACGCGTCATCGCCCATCGTCACCAGCAGCCGAGTGGCGAAGGCGTCGGCTTCGAATTCAACTTCGTGCCGCAGCCCCCGGTACTGGGGGTGGCTCACGATGTCGCGTCCGGTAGCGCCATTGAGGTGGGCCTGGAGCACGTAGTCATCCACACGGGTCTTGTGGCGTTCGCAGACGTGTCCCAGTTCGTGCGCCATCGTGAAGCGGCGGAGCACGGCAGGAAGCGCTGCCCACTGGCTGCCCATCACGACGAGTCGGCGTGAGGAGCTGGCCACCAGCGGCTGAGCGACCACGACGAGGCTCACGTCGGTCTCGTCGCAGCGCCCCTGCAGCGCCCCGAGCAGCTGCTCGAAGTCGGCTGCGAGCACCTGACGGTTCGCGTCGTCCTTTGGCACGGGCGTCAGTTCCTTGAAGCCTGCGCGGGCGAGCCATGTCATCTCGGGTCCGATGACGGGCTGCGCGACGGCGGGCTGCACGAGGGCGAATGCGAGGAACATCGCGGCAAGAATCGATTTCAGCATGGGAGAGTTCTCGAGTTGTCCTGCACAGGTCTAGCCAACGCCGGGCGTCGGGCTGCGTCTCGCCATGAACATCGCCACCCGGTCGGGTGGCGATGAAGAAGGGCATCGAGCGTGCGACCGCGGCTTTACGCCGGTTCGCAGTGCGTCTGCTTGAGCTTTGCGAGCTGGGCGCGGGCCCAGTCGTGCTCGACCTCACCCAGTGCGGTGCGCGGCACGGCCGGGTCCATCTCGAAGCGCAGGCCGCGCTTGGGCGCCGCGAGCAGGTCCTCGCCGTAGCGCAGGTGCTCGCCGACCGACTCGTTCACGTGGCCGTAGTCCCACGCGTCGTGGGCGGCCGAACCGAAGCGGTGCGGGTTGCAGCTGTTGGGGACGCTGTCGCGAAAGGCCTGGGCGCCGCGCAGGTAGGCGCTCGACATCTCGTACTCGGTGTCATGCACCACGAGGGTGTTGTTGGGCATGTTGAGGGTCCTGATTCGGTTGAAGACGGGGCAGGCCCCGGACTAGAAGAGTGCGCCCTGGACGGGCGCCTCGGCGGGCGGCTCGGCGCTGCCTTCCAGCAGCTCGACGTAGAGGTCGCCGTGGCAGTCCTGGGGCTTGCACCAGCAGCCCAGGCGCTTGCCGCGCAGGGACTCGAGTTGCGCGAGCAACTCCGGGTTGTTGAGGGCGTCCTCGCGGTGCTTGGCGAGCACTTCGGCGCGTGTGCCGTCCGGGCCGATGCGATACCGGTTGGCAAAGAGGCTCCCCGGTCGGCCGGACATCGCGCGTCCGATGTAGACGTCGCAGTCCTCGTGCTTGACGTTGACCACGCGGGTGCGTGGCGGCGCGCCAGAGGTCATGAACGGGTCCTTTCCTTAAAGCATGTGGTCTGCTGGGTGTAGCGAGGCGCAGCGGGGCCGGCTCCTATACGGCTCAGGACCCCTACTGCACTTCTTCATGGACACCTCCACCCCCTTCGAGCCGCGGGTGAGCCCCGCGTGCCAGGCCTGGCTCATCGAGCAGGGCTTCTTCGAGGTCGCCAAGGACACCTGGCGACTCGATGCGCCCGGGGCGATGCTCTTCGTGAACCTCTGGTCGCAGGAGCCACGCGTGAGCGGCCACATCACGCTCACCGAGCAGCCGCTCGATGCAGCGTGCTTCAGCCCGACTTGGGCGGCGCTCTACGCGCCTCACGAAGCGGCCGATTCGGTCGATTCGGCCGTTCGGGCCGTCGCCATCGAGGGCGTGGCACGCCTTGCCGAGCACCTGCTGAGCGGCACGGTTGTCTTCGACGTCTACGGCTCGCCACGCGAGCAGGACCACATGCTCTCCTGATACCGCTTGCGTTCTTGCTGCCGCCCGTGCCTCGTGCCGGGCGGCTTTTCATCGGGGGAGGGCCGAACAGGCAGGCCGGGGCGCTACACCAGGACATCCCCAACTCAGACGCCTGCACATGGACTTCGATGCACTCCTCGCCCAGCTGGACGCCACCGTCCTGGACCTCGAACGAGCCTCGGTAGTGTGCTGCGCGGCCCGCCAGGGCCTGAGCGGCGTGCTGCCCGCGCACACGGGCGGGCTCATCGACTCGATGGCCGCGCTCGCGCTGCAGCTCTCGGTGCGGCTGGACCAGGTGCGCGCAGCGCGTCAGCTTCTGGAGGAGGGTGGCGAGAGCCGCTTGGCGCAGGCCGCACGACTGCTGGCTGCGGCCGCTGCTCGGGAGGCGGGCCTGCCGCAGGCGGAGGCTCCGGCGCCCGAGCGGCGCCTCGCGCTTCCTACCCGGCTCCATTAGAAAGGCGCTGCACCCGGGAAGGGAGCAGCGCCTGAAGCGGCCGCGAAGGCCGTTGTGTGCCGACGCTTCAACGGCCCAGGGTCGGAAACCGGTGAGCGGTCCAGGCTTGAGCGCGTTGCGCGGCCTGCGACTGCGTCACGAAAGTCCGACCGGCCATGCCGGCGATGTCCTGGGCGACGGGCTCGAGCACCTTGGTCACGAAGGCGGGGTCCAGCAGCAGGGCCTGGAGCTCGCGCTCGCAGTCCGGCTCGGCGGGGCCTTGCCAGCGGGCAGTCTGGCAGATGCGTTCGATGACGATGCCGTCCACGCAGGCCTGCACGATGGCTGTCACCACGTTGCGGCCGTTGCAGCCAAGGTTCGTGACGGCGAGGTGCACCGGGATGCCCGGCAGCTGGGAGAGCTGCAGCGTGGCCGCGGCGGCCCGACGGGTCGATTTCTCGGAAGGGGCAAAGGTGTGGATGAGGTCCATGAGGGGCTCCGTGTTGATGTCCTGTCCACCGTGTAGCCAGCGCACCGGCGGGCGGTGCCCGGTGGGGCCTCTGTCCGACCGCGTCCGAGACGGCCTCAAAACGAAGCGCCTCGCATCCGCGAGGCGCTTCGTCATTTCGGGGGCCGCGGTCAGTTGGCCCCGACGTTGGTTGCAGGGAACGCTCGTCCCGAGCCCCAGATGATGCGCACCGCCCCGCCGCCTCCCGAGCCGCTCACGGTGCCCGTGGGCGCTGCGCCGCCACCGCCGGGGAAGCCGCCCGAACGCCCGGACGAGTCGGTGCCCGTGCTCTGGCCCGGAGAGCCGCCCTTGCCGGCCTGGCCCGAGAACGGAGACGTGGCTGCGATGCCTTCCGCACCTTGTCCGTAGATGCCCGTACCGCCGCCGCCCGCTGCCGCTCCGCCTGCGGTCTGGTTTCCGGAGCCGCCCGATGCGCCTCCGCCCACCCCGTTGCCGGCAGCCAGCATCGTGCTTTGAGCAGCGTTCCAGGTTCCACCGCCGCGTCCGCCCGCACCGGCGTAGCCACCGGCACCGCCTCCGCCTGCCGTGCGGCCGTAGTAGGTCTTCGCGCCCGTGCCGCCGTTGCCACCACCGCCCGACAATCCCGTCAGAATCGTGAACGTGCCGCCGGCTCCTTGGGTGGTCGAGGTCGAGCCCGTGCCGACCGCGCTCTTGCCGCCGTTGGCCTGCACGAATCGGGTCGTGCCGCGTGCAACATAGGAGGGCTGTCCGTCGTTGGCAGCGCCGCCGCCGTTGCTGCTTCGGTTCGGAGCTCCTGCTCCGACGACAACCGTCAAGGTCTCGCCGGGAGTGACCGGCACGGCGTTCACCCAGCCGAGCGCACCGCCTCCGCCCGACGCCGAGCCGTTGAAGCCCACGGTGCCACCCCCGCCTCCGCCCACGGCCACGATGCTCATGGATGTCACCCCGGTGGGCACCTGGAATGCATAGGTGCCCGGGGTCGTGAAGACCGAGTCTCCCGTGGGCGCCTGCACCGTGAAGGGCAGCGTCGTGGAGGTGCCGTAGGCCGTGGTGACCGCCAGGTTGTAGGTGCCCGGGGTCAGCGTCCCGATTCGCACCTGCATCGTGGTCTTGTTCACGCGCGACGCCTGCCAGCCCGAACCCGCCAGGGAGCCGTTCACCAGCACCGTTGCCGTGCTGTAGTAGTTCTCGCCCGTCAGGGTGACGAGGGTGTTCGACTCGGTCTGGGCCGAGCTCACGGACAGCGACGCGAGGGTCGGCGCCACGCCGGAGGCCTCGGCGCTCACCACCTGTTGCGAGACGCTGCCGAAGACTTCGGGCAGCTGTAGCGTGACGGTCTGGTACGACAGCGTCACCGGGTCGCTCGACTGGAACGAGACCGAGTAGGTGCACGAGGCGCCTGCGGCCAGCGACAAGCCACTGGTGCAGGTGCCGGCTGCGACGGTGATGTGGGTGTCGCTCGACTCGAAGTCGCCCAGCGTGACCGCGAAGGTGTTGTTGTTCGTGAGCGTGACGCCTTGGGTCGAGGGGGCCGAGCCTGCCGGTACCGGCGCGAAGGTGAGCGTGGCCGGCGACAGGGCCATCGAGCTCGACGAGAAGCCTGCCACGCCCGTGCCGGACAATCCGACGGTCGCCGGTTGGTCGTCGGAGCTTGTCTGCACTCGCAGCTCGCCCGTCAGATTGCCCTGGGTGGTCGGCTCGAACTTCACGAGCACCTCGCAGCTCGTGCCGCCCGCCAGCTCGGCCAAGGCGCAGGTGCCGCCGGTCACCTTGAAGTGCGGCGAGGACGAGGAGATGCTCTTTACCCGCACGTAGCCTGCCCCGTTGTTGCGAAGCGTGAAGACGCGCTCCGCGGAGGCCGAACCCAGGCTCATGAAGGAATAGGCTTCGGTCGCCTGGCCCGAGGGCGTGCTGAGTGTCACGGGGTTGCTGCGCAGCGTGTACGAAGTGTCCACATCCACCGAGTCCCGAGCGGTGTTGTTCTCGATGCGCACCACGTTCTGGCGGGCGTTCACGACCGGCGGGCGCACGGTGACGGACAGCTGGCAGGAGCCGCCTGCCGGCACCGGTGCGGTGCAGCCGTTGTCGATGGCCATGCCGGCCCCACCGTTGAACGCGGTCACGGAGGTGATGCGCAGGTCCGACAGGCCCGTGTTGTTCAGTGTGAGCGTGCGAGGCGCGGAGGTGAACTCGGCGTCCACTGCGCCGAAGCTCAGGCTCGTCGGGCTCACCGAGAGCACCGGCAGGCGGCCCACCTTCGAGGAGACCGCGATGGCCGCGTTGCCCACGCTCGAGACGAGCGCGATACGCCCGGAATGCGTGTTCTCCGAGGTCGTGAACGCCTTGACCGTCAACGTGCAGCTTGCGTTGGGGGCAAGGGTCGCCGTGCAGTTGTGCGTGAGCTGGAACGACTGGGTGTTGTCGAGCGCAATCGAGGACAGCGAGAGCGTGTTCGTCCCCGAGTTCGTGAGCGAGACGGTCTTCACGGCAGGCGTCGAGTTCAACTGCAGCGCTCCGAAGTCCACGAAACCGGAGTCGGGCGAGAGCTCGCCGTAGGCGCCCTCGCCGCGCAGGCCGATGCTGAACGTCTGTCCGACGAGCGAGCCGGTGTCGGCGCCCGGGGCGGCAGGGGTGAATCCGAACTGCACCAGGCAGGAAGAGCCGACCGCAAGCGTCTCCGGGCAGTCATGGGAGGCGCTGAAGGCCGAGGATGTGTTGAGCTGCAGGGTGCCCAGCGTCACCGGCACCGTCGAAGGGTTGGAGACGAGCACCTGGCGTGCCGAGGCCGCCTGGCCCACGGGCAGCTGTCCGAAGTCGACCGAGCCTGCGGACAGCACCGGAGGCACCGCGTCGACGGTCGCCTCGAGCGAGGCCGTCACCTGGTCTTGCCCCGAGCTCACCGTGAGCGTGCCTGCGTGCACACCGATGCTGCTCGAGGAGGGCGTGAGGCTCACCGAGCACGAAGCGCCCGCGGCCAGGGTGCTCGTGCAGCTGGTCGAGGCGAGGAAGGGGCCGCTCACCGCGAGCGAGACGCTGAGCGGGGCGCTGTGCGCGTTGGTGACGAGCACGCTGCGCGCCAGAGGGGTCTCGTTCTGGGGGTAGCTGCTCCAGGAGAGGCGCTCGGTGGAGAGCTCCAAGGTGCGGCGCACGACTTCGCCGGAGACCCGGATGCTCACCGTGCGGGTGCCCGCGCTCATCTGGTAGGTCGTATCGAACAGACCCTCGCTCGAGGGGGTGGCCACGAATGCCACCGTGCAGGCGGCCCCTGCCGCGAGGCTCGCGGGGCAGGTGTTCTGGACGTTGAGCAGCGCAAAGCTGCCCGAAATCGCGCCCAGCGCGAGCGGCGCATTGCCTTCGTTTCGAAGCTCCACCAAGCGCGAGGTGCTGGCTCCGCCCAGGGTAAGCTCGCCGAAGGAGGCCGACGGGCTGTAGCTCTCCAGCTCACCGGCCAGCCCGGTTCCCTGCACAGTTTGCGTGAGCTGCCCGGTGCCGACCGTCAGGGTCAGCTGGTCGCGGAAAGGTCCGTACTCGGAAGGACGGAACGCCACCGAGTACTGGCAGGACGCCTCGGGCGCGAGCGTCGTGCCGGAGCACCCGTTTGCGCTCACGAGAAGCTCCTGGCTCGCACCGGACATCGCCCCAATCGTCTTCGGGGTGGTCGATGCGTTCGACAGCGTCACCTGCCGGACGGGCGACGTGGTGCCTACATCGACGGACCCGAAATCGAGCGACGCGGGCGAGAGGGTGAGCCCCGCGGTCGGGGACTCGGGTACCGGTTCGGTCACGAACTCGATGGTCACCGGCACCGTGAGAAGCGCGGCGTTGCTGGAAAAGAGGGCCACCGACCCCGATACCGCACCAGGGGTCTGGGCGGGAACCTGCAGCGTCACTTCGCAGAAGGCGCCCACCGCCAGGCTCGCGCCGCAGGTGCTGCTCACCGTGACGCCCTCAGGCAGCGTCGGGGCGACCGACAGGCCTGTTGCAGGCTGATTGCCGGTGTTCCTGAACTGAATCTTGCGCACGAGGCTCGGCACCGCAGGGTCGATGAGGACATTGGGCACCTGCAGCGAGGAGGGGAGCGCGCTCAGCTCCGGCCCCTGGGCCTGGCCAACTAGGCCGGCCAGGCTCAGCACGCCCGCGGCTTCGACGCTCAGCGTGCCGTCCAGCGCGCCGCTGCGAGCAGGCGTCCAGCGCAGCGTGCGCGAGCAGGCCTGCCCGGGGGCCAGCGCCGCCAGGCAGTTGCTGGCCGACACCGACACCTGGGGAGCGTTTTCCAGCACGGAACGCTCCAGCACGAGGTAGTCCGCGCCACCATTGCGAAGCACCAGGGTGCGCTCGGCATAGCTGCCGAGGTTCACGGAGCCGAAGTCGAGCGTGCTGGGTGTCACGTCAAGGGTACCCGCCACCCCGCTGCCCTTGAGGGTCGCGGTGCGCACACCGACCGAGGTCATCATCGAGACCGTACCGGTGTAGGCGCTGCCCTGGGCGGGCTTGAACCGCAGCAGGACCTGGCAGGACAGGCCCGCGGCCAGGTAGGGCGGGCAGTAGTTCGTGGCCGAGAAGATTCCGGGCGAAGCGACCGGGCTTGCGAGCGCCACCACCGCGGTTCCTGTGTTGGAGACGGTGAGCACGCGGGTGGCTGATGCCGAGCTCAGGTTCACCGAGCCGAAATCGACCTCTGCGAGGTCGAATGCGACCGAGCCGCCCGAGGGCAGTCCGTCCACCGGAGGCAAGACCGGTGTCGGGGGCGAGAGCGTGTCGGGAGAACCCGTGACTCGCAGGCCTGGCACGAAGACGCGGTGTTCAGGCGCGGCCCAGCCGGGCGCGGCCAGCGTCACCGAGAGCAGGACACACAAAATTCGACGAGACAGCTCTTTCATTGAGGGCACCAACAAGAGGCCGCTCTGACGCGGCTATGACCTTTGTTTAGTCACGTGATTTAGCAAGCGGAAGTAGGTGCGAAGCCCGGACCGAAGGGGTCGCCGGAAGGGGTTCAGCGGTTGTCGCCGCTGCCCCGCACCACGCCCCGGGCGTGGCGGTCGTTCACCTTGCGCTGATTGAGCACCAGCACCTCGGCCGGACTGATTCGGGCGGTGGCGCACACTGCAAGCCACGCCCCCAGTGCTTCGCCCAGGGCCTCTTCGAGCACCGCAGCATCGAGCGTGTCGTCGCGCACACGCTTTTTCATCAGCTCCGTCACGCGCCCCACGCGGGCGCACAGGTGCAGCATCGCGTCTTCTTGCACCACCCGTGCGTAGCCCTGCGCGCGCTCTGCGCAGCGGGTCTCGGACAGTCCGAACGCCCGGACGATGCGCGCCCAGTAGTACGCCACGTCGCCGAGCTCCTTGGTGAGCATCAGCCGGTCGACGCCGTCCGGATTCGTGCGGCCTGCAAGTAGCGCATCGGCCACCTCCCCGGTCTCGCCGGCAAAGCCCAGCGTCATCACCGTGAAGTCGCGCTCGGCCAGGCCCGCTTCGGTCTTCGTGGTCCAGCGCGTGACCACCCAGTCGCAGTAGGGCGAAAGAAGTCGGTTCCAGGGCAGGGTCGGGTCGAGGTCGTTCATGGCGGCAATCGGATGCGAGAAGGCAATACCGGGTGTAGGAGCCGCCATCCCCGAAGAGGTTCTGGCTCGCGTGCGAGGGGAACCTGCCGGCCCCCTGAGGCCCTTACGGGAGTCGCGTCCGCCCCGCGGACAGCCTGCTGTCTTCAAACACCAAAGAAAGCCTTCTCCAATGGGATGCTGGAACGCCACCTGTGGCCTGACCCGACTGCCGATTCATCCTGGGGACCCGGTGGTCCTCTTTCCGCTGCTGCTCGAGAACGCCCCCACCCGGCTCGGGCTGGGCGGCGGGTTCTCCGAGACGACCGACCTCGCACAGCCGTTGTCGGTCGGCATTCGCGGCGAGTACAACGACTACGGCGGCATCGACTCGCTCACGGGTGACTCGCTCGGCCTAGCCCACGCGACGCTGAGCGCGCTGCCCTGGCACGGTGAGCCGGTCGACGAGCCGGGCGAGCCCGACGCACAGGTCGTGTCGGACGACGTCGGGCATCTGCTGGAGGACCTGCCCACGCTGCTCAACGAGGGCCTGGAGCGCGGCGAGCTCTATCTCTCGGGCCTGGACCATGGCGCGCAGCCCCAGCCCCGCAAGGGCAGCTTCATGCTGGTGCACGCCGGCGCGCTCGAGGCGGCGAAGGCCGCATTCGGGGCCGAGACGCACTGGATGACGCGTGGCCAGACGGTCCTCGCCCATGTCCAGGCGTCCGTTGCCGAGTGGTTCGAGCTCAATGCAGCGCGTGGCGGTTTGACCGAAGAAGCCCGCGAAGCAGCGCTTCTGAAGCTCTACTCGAGCGGCGCGATGCACCTGTTCCGCTTCCTGGCCGCCGAAGCTTCGTTCTGCAAGGTGCTGCTTGCCCACGATACGCCGGCTCATCGCGAGGCGGTCGTCGAGCTGGTGCTCGTCAACCGCATGCTGGGCGCGATTCGCACGCCCTGGTACTGGCAGGCAGGTGCGGGCAGCCAGGAGGGCGTTGTCAGCGCCTACGGTGCGCTTGCCGCCTTCATGCAGGGCTACATCGAGCAGGACAAGCGCCGCTACGAGGACGACGCCGACGACGAAGAAGGCGGTGCCTGATGCGCTCGGCCGTCACCGTTGTCATTCCGTGCGCCTCCGACCCCCAGAAGCTCATCGCCGTCTCGCGCCGCCACGACACCACCCGCTGGGGGCTTCCCGGCGGCAAGGTCGATGCCGGCGAGACCAACCTGCAGGCGCTGGTGCGCGAGTGTTCGGAGGAAATCGGCGTCACGCTCGATGCCCGTGCGCTCGAGCCGCTCTACTGCGGCCTGTGCCCCGGCAAGGGACCCGAGGACACCTACTGGGTCACCGCCTACCTGTGGCGCGGCGAGCCGGTGGTGCTCCTCGCCTGCTGCCCCGAAGACGGGCTCGTCGTCCAGGAGATGACCTGGGCCGAGCTCACCGACCCCACCCGGTGCCCGTTCGCCGCCTACAACCTCGGGGTGCGACAGGCGCTCGCCGCCTACCTGCGGCGCGGCTGAGCGGCGCATTCACAGGCCGCGACACTGGCTACAGTAGAGATGCAACATCCCGCCAATCGAAAACAGGCCGCCTTGTGGTGTGCGCTCATCGGAGACGCGCTGGGCGTGCCGTATGAGTTCTCCCTTCCCGGAACCCTTCCGGAGCCACAGTTCATCGAGCTCACGCCTCCCCGGCGATACCCCCGGGCCCACCGGGGCACGCCCGTGGGCACCTGGAGCGACGACGGGGCGCTGATGCTGGCGCTGCTGGACAGCCTGATGAGCCGGGCCCCGTTCGATGTGGGCGATTTCAGCACCCGGATGCTGCGCTGGTACCGCAAGGGCGAGTACACCCCCGATGGCAGGGTCTTCGACATCGGGCTGCAGACCCGTGCGGCGCTCGATGCCATCGAGCGGGGCGCCCACCCGTTGCAGGCCCGCGAGCCCTCGGTCTACGAGAACGGCAACGGCTCGCTGATGCGAGTGCTGCCGGTTGCGTTTCTCATCGAGCCCCAGGCCGAGCTCGTGCGGCTCGCCCGGCTGCAGAGCATTCCGACCCATCCGCACCTGCGCTCGCAGCTGTGCTGCGCCCTGTACGTGCTCCTGGTCGATGCGCTCGTTCGCGGCCTGTCCAAGGCCGATGCGCTCGTGGCTGCGCGCGGTGCGCTCTCGCGGCTCACGCCCGCGGACGAACTGGACGAGCTCCTCGAAGTGCTCACGGCCCCCGCGCAACCGCAGGGCTCGGGCTACGTGCTGGACAGCCTGTGGTCGGCCTGGCAGGCGTTCGAGACGAGCACGGACGTGAAGTCCTGCTTGCGGGCAGCCGTCACCTTCGGCAACGACACCGACACCACCGCCTGCATCGCTGGCGGGCTCGCCGGCGCCTTCTACGGGCTCGATGCGGTGCCCGCCGATTGGCGAGACCAGCTCCAGGGCAAGGCCCTCATCGACCGCATGACGATGCGAATCTGCTGACATGAACACTCCGATTCTTCCCGAAGACGGGCCGGACCTCTCGGCCCAGGCCTCCCAGTGGGCCGAAGCGATGGTGCGCACCGCGCGCCAGGTCAAGCGCATCGAGCTCGACTACTCGGTCGAGAGCCTCGCGCAGCTGGAGCCCTTCGTGCGTGATGCGCGCGCGGTCTGGAGCGCAGTCAACGCGCCACGCAAGATTGTCGGCAAGCTCGCCGTGCTCGCGCGCGGCAAGGAGCAGGCCCTCGCTCACCTGCGGCAGCTCTCGCAGATGATGGCCGCCTACCTGGGCGAAGTGCTCATTCGCCAGGGCCAGGGTCGGTGGGTGTCGCGCCCGGGCGCCGAGAACACGCCGGCCAGCCTCGCCTTCGTGCGCATCGGCATGAAGGAGGTGTTCGTCTTCGATGCGACCTGGACGAACCTCACGTCCGGCTCGGGGCACTCGCCCGAGGCCCTGGCGCGCGTCGCGCTCGAGCCCGGTTCGGCTGCGACCTGAGGCGCTCGCTGCAGTGCGCAGGCCTTGGAACTCACGGGCCTCCTGGCGCTCCAATCGGACATGAGCACGCGCACCAAACCCGACCCGTTCGAGGCCTACGAAGCCTTGCCCGCCTCCTATCACAAGGACCCGCGCTGGGCGCAGGTCCGACAGCTTCGCAAGGAGGGCAAGCACCTGGAGGCCAACGGTCTCGTCGGGCAGATTCGCCAGGACTACGGCTTCCTGTAATCCCTCGCGTCTTTTCCTGCTGCCACACGCACAGGATGGCACCCCACAAGGAAAAGCCCGACCGGAGGGTCGGGCTCGGGGAATCACCGGATTCAATGGAACGCGGCGTGCGGATTGTGGCCGAAGAACACGTCTTCCAGCTTCAAGTGCTGCACGGCCAGGGCTTGGGCGGCCTCGAGCGACGCGGCGAGCGGGATGGACTCGACGATGTCGTCGAAGGTGCCGGCCAGCGTCGAGACGAACCAGAGGTCCTGCTCGTTGGCGGGCGCGTCCTTCGAGAAGCAGCTGTCGCCCACCTTGTAGCAGGCGACGTCGTACAGGCGGCACAGCACCTCGTCGGCCAGGGCCGGGCGGCTCTGGCGAACGCTGCGAAAGAGCGCGTAGCCTTCCTCGACCGTGTCGACCTCGAGCAGGCTCGCGGCGATGTCTTCGGCAGGCGTGGTCGCGACCCAGGCGGCGGTAGTGGGGCAGTTCATCGGATGACCTTTCGTGCGCTCGATGCGCGATGTGTTGGACTCGACATCGTGTAGCGCATGCGCCGCCTTGGCCTGCCACGGGCCCCCAAAGACGGACCCTGCACCGCGCTTGATGAATTCCGACCGCTGGTCGGCCGGAACCGACCGCTTGTTGGACGCTCTCACCGGGCATGGGAGCCCTTTCCGACCAGATTCTTTCCGCGCTCGGCCTGCGCAAGCAGCACGCGGCGCCCGTCTTCGACGAGCAGGCGGTGCTGATGTCGAAGCTCGCCTCCGAGCTCTGTGCCGGGGTGGCGCCCGGCTATCTGTGCGGGCCGTCGGGCTCGGGCAAGACCTCCGCCATCGAGCCGCTCGCCCGGGCGCTTCTTGCGCGAGGCGGCCACAGCGTTCTGGCCATCGTGCTGAGCGAAGAGGCGCTTCCCGGCTTCGAGGACAACCCCTGGTGTGTGCGGCTCGATGACGGCACCGAGATGGACCTTGTCCAGTTCATGGCCGAGCGCCCGGCGTGCTTCGGTCGGCTGGAGCTGCCCGTGCCCGCGCTGATGTCGCATCCGCGGCGGCGCCAGGTCACCGAGGGCCTGGAACGGGTGCTGCACGCGCAGCTTCGCCTGTCCGACTCGGCACCCGTCTCCAATGCACTCACCCTCTTCGTCGACGAGCCGGGCATGGTGCTGGGCGAGGCCGACCTGGTGCGGCTGACCGAACAGGCGACCAACGCGGCCGCCCGCTTCATCTGGCTCGTGCAGGCGCCTCCTCAGGCCGAGCTCCAGGCGCTGTGCCACCATGCGATGTTCCTGCTCTCGCCCAACCCCGCGCACCTCGGCTCGGTGCCTCCGGGTGCACGACTCGCTCTCGCGGAACACCCGCTGCTGCGGGGCCAGCTCGGCTACTTCCGCATGAGCGCTGCACGTGCAGGCCAGACTTCGATGTTGCGGGTTCGCGTGCCGCCGCCCGTGCGGCGCTCGCCGAGCACGACCTGAGCGGGCGACGGGCATGGCGTCTTTGCTCGATTCGATTCGGTCTCGGCTGGGCCTCAAGGGCAGCGTCGGTCCAGCGCGCGATGCGCCGGACTTCAACGAGGCGCTCGCGCGCGAGCTCTGCTGCTTTTGCACCAACGGCTTTGTCGCGGGGGCCGCAGGAAGCGGCAAGAGCTCTTCGCTCGAGGCCATGGCGGGCGCCATCCTGAGACGCTCGGGGCATGCGGCGCTCCTGGTGAGCGTTCGCAACGAGCCGCTTCCGGGCTTCGAGGACAACCCCTGGTTCGTGAGCCTTGCCGACGGCACGGGCATGGACCTCTCCGAATACCTGCGGGCCCGCCCCGCGCGCCTTGCCCGCATGGAGCTGTCCGCAGCGCAGCTGTCTGCCGTCTCGCCGCACGTGGCGGCGCGTAGCGCCCTGGAGCAGGTCTTTCGCGAGGAGCTGTCTCGCCGGGCGGACGACCCGATGAGAAAACTGCTCACCGTGCTGGTCGACGACGCCGAGCAGCTCTTTGCGCGCTCGGCCATCGATGCGCTCACGGCGCAATCGCTCTCGGCCTCGAGCCGCTTCATCTGGTCGGTCGACGCCCCGTGGGAGACGCTCTACGCGAACTGCACGCACCGGATGTTCCTGTCCGCAGTAAAGCCGCTGCTGACGGGCGTTCCGCCCGATGTGGCGCAGGAGTTGCTCGCCCTCGCGCCGCGGCCTTTCGAGCTCGTGCACCTGTCCCGACAGGTTCGAGCAGGCCCCGCCCTGCGGGGCCGACTTGTGCTGAGCGCCGCCTGACGCCGGAGGCCCGGCGGGCCGTGGCCTTTCCAAGGAAAACGCCGACCCTTCGTGAAGAAGAGGCCGGCGTGTCGAACAGGGCGCGAGGCGATGTCCTTGGAGCTGATTACAGCTGGGCGAGCAGGTGCGGTGCAAAGCCGTCGTGGTCCACGCCGTCGTAGCGCACGACGCGGGTGGCCACGGACAATGCCAGGTGGTACTGGGCACGTCCGATGTCCGACGAGGGCATTCCGACGGTGTCTTTCGAGCCTTCATGCACGACGTGAACGACATCGCCGGGAAGCGGTGCGGCCACGGCCTGGATGAAGGGCGAGAGCGAGCCGATTTCCCGGGCCATCGCGATTCCGAGCGAGCGCTCGAGTGCCTCGGGCAACGGAATCCAGCGGGCGAAGTTCGCCGCGAAGAATCCGCCCCAGGGCGTGCCGTAGGTGTGCAGGGTCACCGATTCGAACCGGGAGAGTTCTTGGGTGTCCTGCAACAGCTGCAGCGCCCTCTTGGCCAGCAGTCCGCCCATCGAGTGGGCGTGGATGACCAGGTGCCGGGTGGTGTGCAGGTTCGAGAGCTCCAGGGCGAGTGCCCGGGCGCCTTCGGAGATGCCCACCGTCCGATGGTCGTGCTCGAAGCCGAGCACCCGCTTGCCCTGGGAGGACAGCGGAAGAACCCAGCTTTCGAAGTAGACGTGGGTGTTGCCCAGTCCACCGACCAGCACGGCGGTGTGGCCGCTGTCGCTGGGTGCGAGCTCGACCAGTTGGGTGGCCTGAACGGTCACGCTTGCGAGCAGCAGCAGCCAAGAGGCCAGAACACGAGAGACGAGACGATTGAGCACGGAGAAACTCCTGCGTAGTTGACCTACTGAGGTCTAGGGAGCCGGCGGGAAACGGCCGCCTTCGAGGAGTCGTCGGCACCATGAAAGGCGCCGGCTGCTTCTGTCGAAGCGCCGGCGCGAAAGGGTGGGGCAGGGGCGTCAGGCTGCGGCGTGCAGCTGGCCTTGCAGGGTGTCCTTGCTGAAGGAGAGGTCTCGGCTCTTGCGGCGAGCCGCGGCGAGCGTGTTTCGAGCGCAGGCGAGCAGCTCGTCCAGCCCGATGTCGGCGGCGCCCGGCTCCTTGTCGCGCAGCTCGGTGAGCCGCTTGATGGTGGCGTCGAGCTCGCTGTCGATGCGTGAGAGCGAGTGGCAGGTATCGGAGAGGAGCGCGACCGCATGCGCGGTCTCCTGGTCGGCGCGAGGCAGCTTCGCCATCAGGCCAACCCAGGTGCGCACCATGTTCGCGAGAACACGTTCCGAGACGGCCTGCTCACAGAGCTGGCGAATCGTGTTGCGCGCGGGGTAGGCGAGTAGGAAGCTCGGCACCGTCTGCAGGTGCTCATCGAGCGTGCGGCGGCAGCCGTAGAGGTGCTCGTCGCGCTTTCTCGAGCCGTCCCGGCTCCAGCCGGTGGGCATGTAGCGCACACCGAGCAGCTCGTTGAGCTCGTTGCGGCACAGTTGATGGAAGTCGATGATGGTCGTCACTGCTGGCAGGCCCTGTTCGGGGGCGTCGTTGTCCTGCCTCCTGTAGCGAACCGGGCAGGGCGCCCGCCGCAGGGTTCAGTTCGACCCCGGCTCCGGGGCAGGACCGCGCAGCCGCTCGAGGAGCGCGCGCGTGGCCTGGCGAGAGGCCGCGTCGCCGGCGAGCCGGGTCTCTTGCGCGTCCTCGAGCTGAGCGCCCCACTCGTCGACGAGCGTGCCGAGCTGCTCGGCGCCCGCCAGCAACAGCGCGAGCTTGTCCGACAGCGAGAGCTGCGCACAGCGGCTTCGCACCTCCTCGGGGGCGAGCTTCTTCAGTTCGTGGAACAGCTGGTGGGCTTGAGCAGGCGTCATGCCGGTCTTTCGGGAGAAAACGAGAGGGGACGGGCTCAGCGCTTGAGCACCGCCTCGATGGCGCGGTGCGTCATCACCGAGGTCTCGCCCAGCGACAGCAGGTCGGCCACGCTCTGGCGCTGCGGCATGCCGAGCCATTCGTCGCGGTGCAGTTGCTGCGGGCTCATGTCCATGAAGTGCGGAGTGTCGCGGCAGTGCTCGAAGAAGCTGCGCACGAGTTCGCGGCTGTGCGTGACCAGCACCACACCCTGCGTGCGGGGGCCAGGCCCTTCGTTGACCGCCTGTGCGAGGAAGGCGCCCATCGCCCAGGCGTAGCCCTCCGACAGGCCGATGTCGGGCTCGTCGAAGAAGAGCCAATGCGCGCTCTCTCGGCCGCGCGCGGTGCGCAGCGCCCCCGTGATGGCATTGACCGACACGTTGCCGGTGGAGTCCTCGGCATCTCCGAACGGGCCGAACATGAAGGCACGGTGGATGCCGGCCTGGGTGCGGTAGCGCATCGACACCTGCAGCGGCTCGACCTTCTCCTCGTTCAGCCACGACGAGAGCAGCCGCACGGCAAGGCTCTTGCCCGAGGCGTTCGGGCCGACCAGCACGAGGGCGCGGGAGTCCGGGTGGCCTTCTTCCAGCGCGCCGTGAAGCGGGCCGCCCTGGGCGGCGAAGAGCCGGCTGCCGTGCACCATCTCGTGCAGCATCGTGAGCATTTCCGTCTCGGCCTTGAAGGCCGGGGCCTGGGCCGCCGTGGGCTCGGAGGAGGAGGCGTGCGTGCGTCGTTTCGTCATGCCACGTTGGAGCCTCCCGCCTCCGTTGCGTTCCAGGCTCGCGAGACGGGCCCCGTGGTCGGGCCGTGGCACCGCCTGCTTCAGTTCGCGCTCGGCTCCGGGGCAGGCACCGGAAACCGGCGCATCAGCGTCTCGACCGGGTACACGCCGCTGGGCAGCCGGTCCTGGCTGTCGCGGGCAACGAGCAGCCGGGCGCCCACCGTGGTGTGCTCGGCATCGGCCCAGGTGAGCACCTCGTGGGCGCGCAGGAAGAGGCCCTGGGCCTTCATGCCCACCACGAGGTTGTAGCCGAAATCGGGGTTTGCCTTCTTGAAGGCCTCCAGCCGCGGGTCCTTCAGCACTACGCCCTCATCGCGCGCCCACTGCAGGAGTTCGTCGGTGGTGAACCATCCGTGGTTGTAGCGCTTCTGGTCCTGGGGGTTCAGGAAGAACTTCAGGCCCTGGGTCGGGTCCTGCGCATCGAGCCAGTCCGGCGACAGCGCGTACCAGCCGCGTCCTGCCGCCTTGAGCGTCTCGTAGAGGCCGCTGGCCGCCGCCGCGTCCATGAGCGCTTTGTGAGCCTGGTCCTGGGCGAGTACCTCGGCGCGGGCCTGTGCCGGGATGGCGCTCGCGATGGCCAGCGACAGCCCGCCGCGGAAGAAGGCCCGGGCCCAGGGTGTGGCCAGCGCGATGTCGCGAGCCTGGATGGCTTCGTGCAGGGTGCGCAGGCGACGGATGTTCTCCGCGCCCCGGACGTGGACCGCGAACTCCTCGCCGCCCCAGGCGCAAGCGATGTCGTCGCGGGGCTCGGGCTCTCCGCGCTCTCCCGGGTCGCCGTAGAAGGCGAGCTCGCTCTTCACGAACTGCTCGATGGGCTGCGCGGTGAAGCGCTCGGCGTCCCAGCGGGCCGTGAAGACCGCAAGCACCGCGGCCGGATACGGCTTTCGCCGCTTGTCGCGCGGGGCTGCTTCGTACTCGACGAAGCACATGTGCTGTGGCACGCGACGGGCCGTGCGCTCCTCGATGCCCAGAGGGGTCGGCGTTTCGGGTACGTCGAAGGCCCGGGCGAGCCGCTCGATGCCGTGCTCGTGTTCGTAGCAGTGGTCGTAGCCGAGCGACAAGCCGGCAAAGTGGCCGTTGTCTTCAATCCAGCCGGAATCCTGATGAGCGCGTCGCATGGCAAAGGGTGTTCAGGTGAGTCGAACTCGGGTCTTGGTATCAGAGCCGACAGGCCCGGGAGTGTTCCTCCGCGGCAGGCGAGGCGGGCGGCCGCTCAGCGTGCGAATCCGGCCAGCATCACCGGTCGACACACCGCGTCCTCGAACCTCCAGCCACGCGTGGCGCCGTATCGCTCGGTCATCCTGTGGGCCAGCGCCTCCAGGTCCGCGAATCGGCCGACGAGGTGCGGGTAGAGCTCCGGCTCGATGAGCGAGCAGGCCGGCAGCACTCGGGTCGACTCGCAGCGCACCACCTGGATGGCGCTGAAATCCACTACCGGCGGGACCTCCGCTGTTCCGGGTCGGGTGATGCGCACGAGACCGAGCCGCTGTCCGAGCCGATGCGAGCAGGGCATCGCGTTCAGATGATAGATGAGCCCTCTGCCGCCCGGGACCTGGCAGTAATCGGCGTCACGCAGCTTGAGCCATCCGTCCAGACCCAGGTCCCGCGCGAGCTCGGAAGCTGTTCGGGGGTCATCGGGTGAGAGGTGAATGAAGGGCAGAGGCATGGTGGGGCGCGGCAGGCGCCAGATTCAGGGGGTCGGCAACAGCCGAAATCCGGAACCCGGCGGGGGCTTGAGCGTCAGACAAGCCAGCCCCCTACAAGTTCTCCAAGTCATGACGTATGCCCCCGACACCCTGAAGGTTCCCGAGATGCTCGAGCCGTTCGCGGATGCGTTGCGCGCCGCGGTAAAGCCCTATGCCGTCTTCGGGCGGCTGCCCAAGGGCACGCCCGAGGCGGCCCTGTCGGCGCAGGGCTCGACCCGCATCGGGGGTCCGATGGACGTCCCGAAGGACGCGCCCTGGCGTGCCTGGGCCGAGGCCCTGAACGAAGGGCGCGGGAGTTTCCACGACGAGCTGTGCTTCATGTTCCAGCTCAACCTGGCGGAGATGCCCGCCGAAGTGCGCCCGGCTCACGTCCCGGCGAAGGGCGTGGTCTGGGTCCTGATGGACCTCTCCGACCGCTGGAGCGGCGAAGTGAAGTTCGACCCCCGCGACGCCTGCGACATCCCCTGGCTCGCGCAGGGCGCTCGCCACGCGTGCAGCCGCGGCTGGCACCCGGAGCTCAAGACGAGCCTGCCCGACGTCACTGCGGGCGTCGTGCCGGGGCTGGAGTGGGTGGCCGAGGCGCGCGACTACTGGGACTCGATGGACGAGTGGATGAAGCTCGTGCCGGGGGGCACCGGGCCCTACCACGGCGACCTGCAGCTGGGCGGCTGGTGCTGGCCGATTCAGGGCGACTTCGAGGAACGCAACCGCACGTTCGTGGCCGGCATGTACGGCTGCGATTTCGGGGATGCTGGCTCGCTGGAGCTCCACTACGACGCCGCGCAGGCGCGCTGGTTCGTCGAAATCGACACGCACTGAGACGGGTGGGGTTCGCTACACCGGGCAGACCCCTCCATCCGACCCTCTGTGCAGCCCCTCCAGGCGGCGCATTTCAAGGAACCCCCATGTCCCAGCTCTCCTTCATCGACGCAGCGCCCGTCGGGCGACGCGAGACCTACCGGGTCATCCGAATCGTGGGCGGCGTGCTGGCGCGCTCTGCGCACTTCACGAGCGCCGACGTCGAGGATTACTCCGACGAAGGCACCGAGTTCAACCTGCACGAAGCGATTCGGCTGGCCAACGCCACCACGCTCGAGACCGGCTGCCCCTGCTGGGTGCTCGCCGAGGCGCTCGATGACCTCGTCGCCTACCGGGTGAGCCCGGATGAGTTCAACACCGCACCCGCTGTCGGCACCGACGGCGTGACGCGTCTTTCCAGGATTTCCGCATGACTGCATCCCCAGGACTTTTCGGTGCCACTGGCACCTGGTCGGCCCGCAACCCGGGCATCGCGCTCACGCTCGTGCTGATGGAGGGCGACGCCGACGGCTTCACCACCCAATCGGCGAGCTTTCCCAACACCGACGCAGGTCGCACGGAGGCCGAACGGCTCTTCGAGGCGCTGAAGGCGCTCGCCCCGGCCATCGCACGCAAGCGCGAAGCCTCGCTCGAAGACTACTGCGCGGCGGTCTCCAAGGTGACCGGCACCGACGAAGCGACGCTCTTCGGCATGCTGGACGAGTTCGTGCGCTCGGACAGCTCCGATGTCGGCACGCTGCAGCCGGTCGCGCTTCTCGTCGAGCGCACTCACGCGGACGGCCGCCTCGAGCGCATGCGCTTCGAGCACAAGGAAGCCTACACGGGCGCATCGGTCATGCACGGCTACCTGCTGCTGCACCCGATTTCGTCGCAGTGGCTCACGCGCTGGGACTGAGTCCCGCGCACACGCCCTGAAACCAGGCCTCAATGCCTGCTTCTTCAGCCCGCCTAGCTGTTGGGCTAGGCGTTGGCTTAAAGCCTGGATGCCTACATTGTAGGCTCCTGATTCGCCCTCTGAGACTTCACGTTTCAGAGGGCGTTCTTCTGGCGAGTATTTCTCCGGTGGGCTACAGCTTTCAGCTTCTTCCGCCGGCGTCCCGGTCAACTTCTGTTAGACCGGCGCCGCTGCTGGTGCCATCAAGGCGGGCGCTATACCGGATGAGACAAATGCCCATCCTTTCGAAATCGAGCCGACCGTGAACGACGCCAAGACCCCCGCTGCCCCTCTTTGGGTGCGAGTACCCCGCTACGGCATCCTTGCCTTCTTCGCGATGGGGGCGCTTCCCGCGTTCTTTGTGTTCCCTTTCCTGTTCGACAGCCCGCAGATGAACGAACCTGTTGCCATGGTGCTGGCGGTCGCTGCGTTCTTCTCGCCTCTCGTCGGCATCCTATTCGCAGAGTGGCCCTACCGCCGCGCGGCGAAGGCCCAACAGTGGCACAAGGCTTTCGGGTGGACACTCGTCCCCGTGCTCCTGCCCGCGTTCCTGTGGCTCACGCTGAATGGCTACCTGTATTGGGCAAACCTTCAGGCTTACGAGCAGCGGTTCGTCCTGCGCACTGAGAAGAACGTCCCCGTTGCGCGGCTGGAACTAGGCCCCAGCTGCCAAGACGTGGTGCGCTATTCCCGCAAAGGAGATGCCATGTCTGCGGGGGGTACCTGGACGCCTTCGGCGGGCGTTGGCGCCTTCCAGTGCGAGAAGTGGATTCAAGGGGGCGCAAAAGCCAACATCTGGATTTCCACAGGTATATCCGCCTCGCTCCGCGATGACGCAAACTACCGCAATCTGGGCACCACCCCGCCCCGCTTGGAGAGCATAAAGGGTGGCCAGGTCACTGTCTCAAGCTATCAAATCACCGGGGAGCACGCGCCGAACGGAGGCAAGGTGTATTCGCAGGTCACCTACTACGTTTTTAGAAATGAAGCAGGCCAGCTGTTAGGCGAAGCGACGGTTAGCCGCCCGCTGAACGCGAAGGGGACAGCGAGCCTGTCTGTGGCTGTAGCAAAGGCTCCTGGGATACGCGCGCTGGTCTCGACCCACGTCCCGGCGGACAAGATAGGTCAGCTTACGACCGACGCTATTCACGAGCACGTCAAAGCGCTAGACGGCTACCTGCAAAGCGTGGTGCGGGCCCCAAAGTAGAGGCAACCCTGCCCCAAACCTTTTCCGTTTTCAACGCCCTGAGCTTCACCGCAGGGCGCTTTTCGTTTGCGACGCCGCAGCAACCTGAGTCATTGCAGAATTCACGAATGCTTCCGGCCCCACTGGACGCACCCGTGCGGATGTGACCTTTCAATCCGCTGGCTTAGAGGTAGTCTGTCAACACCTTAAGCCAACGCCTAAGCCGTTGGTTCGAGGGGCTTCTTCCTGCGGCGCAGACGCCTCCTCGAAAGCCGATTCGGCGGCCCGGGCCCACCTGGGTACGAACACGACGGCCGGCTCGATGAGCGGCTCAAGTGGTTGGCGCAGTGCGGGGCGGGCGTTACGGGACAGCAGCCACACGTCACCCTTCTCGTGCTCGAGCGAATTGCCCGAGGCACTCAGGCGCTCGGCGAGCCGAGGGCTGTCCAGCCTCGCGCGCAGCCAGCGCATCACCGGCGCCAGGTGCAAGGCCGGGTTGAGCCGGCATTGCAGCGCGGGCAGCATCACCGCGGCGAATCCGTGTTCGGGGCCCGTGAGGCAGAACCGCACGGCACCGGGGGTTGCACCCGCCTGCGCCTGGCGGTCTTCGAGGGTGCTCGCCATCGTGCCCAAGAGCGCCACCAGGGGTTCGCTCAGCCGCGCTGCGTCGGCCTCTTCAAGCCCCGCGAGGAGCGCCTCGACGGCGGCCTCGTCGTGAGGCTCGAGCGCGGTCAGCACGAACTCGGCCTCGAGGCCTTCGGAGGACGCGGGTGGGGAAAACGATGCGGACATGAGGGCAGGAAGGCAAGCGCGCGAGTGCTGCGCCTTCTAGCGACCGGTATCGGCTGCGAAGCGTGCCCGCGCCAGGCCGTGCGTTCGGCGCTCGACGCATTCAGTCGAGGCGTGGAGCGGGAGACGGGAATCGAACCCGCGTCTTAAGCTTGGAAGGCTTCAGCTCTACCATTGAGCTACTCCCGCGAAGGAGATGGTGCCCGGGACAGGACTCGAACCTGCACGTCTTTCGACACAAGCACCTCAAGCTTGCGTGTCTACCAATTCCACCACCCGGGCAAGGGTCCCGATGTCTCGGGGCGGCTGCAGTGCGCAGCCGGGTCTTTCGAGCATTTCGTGCCCGGGAGGTTCCCGAGCGAGGGGCTTGCATGCGGCAGGCGCCCTCAGGTATCTGGTGCCCAGGACAGGACTCGAACCTGCACGTCTTTCGACACAAGCACCTCAAGCTTGCGTGTCTACCAATTCCACCACCTGGGCAGGTGCGGCCCGTCTCCCACGGACCTTGTCTGCGGACCTTGAACCGGTACTTCCGGTCCGCGTTTCTCGAGCCCGACATGGCTCTAGGCATGGGTTGCCACCCTCACGATTCCTTGTCGGTCCAGGCCTGTCGTGCTGCCTGTGGTGCCGAGCCGCTTTCGCGCGCCGTTCGCTAGGCCGGACGTTTCTCCGAGGAGACGGGGGGCCGACCGCCCCGACTGCTTGAGCAGTTTCCATCAGAGGCCGACGCGCGCGGGATGTTCCCGCGAATTCAGGCGCGCCGTGCGGCGTTTCGTCGGCGCCCTCGACAGGGCCGCGCTACTGGAACGAGCGTCGCGGGCTGTTCTCTAAAGGATAGGCCCTCATCGCAATCCCTTCTTCGCGCACTATCTCCATGTCCCTTCACGTAGTCTGGCACAAGCGCGACCTGCGCTGGCAGGACCACCTGCCCCTTGCCGAAGCCGCCCGGTGCGGCCCGGTGATGCCGGTGTACCTGCACGAGCCGCTGGTGCTCAACGCACCCGATTGCTCGGCGCAGCACCAGGCGTTCGTCGAGGAGTGCCTGGCCGAGCTCGCGCGCGACTACGCCGCGCTCGGGGGCCGTCTGCTGCAGCTTGCGGGCAATGCGGTCGATGCATTCGAGGCCCTGTGGCAGGCCACCCGCTTCACCGACCTCTGGGCCTACCAGGAGTCGGGCACCCGGCGCACCTTCGAGCGTGACCTCGCGGTGCTCGCCTGGGCCCGGCAGCGAGGCGTTCGGGTGCACGAGCTCGAGCAGAACGGCGTCAAGCGCGGTTCGGCCTATCGCCGTGACGGTTTCGACTTCCAGGGCTTCTTCGAGCGCACGCTCACCTCCGAGTGCGAGACGCTTACCGATGCCGCCCGCTTTGCCGACCCGGTCCTCGCCGACAGCCCGGCAAGCGCCAGGGCGCGGGCCGCTGGAGTGGACAAGCCTTTGCGCCTGCGCGGCGGGCGCAGTCACGCGCAGGCGCTGCTCGATGCGTTCTTCGTTCCCGAGCGGCTGCTGGCCTACCCCGGCTCCATCTCGAGCCCGTTGTCGGCCGAGGGCGGCTGCTCGCGGCTGTCGCCCTACCTCGAGCATGGCATCGTCTCGGTGCGCGAAGTCGCCCATCGCTTGCGCGATGCCGCGTGGGCCGTGCACGAAGCGGGGCCGCCGGAGCTCGCCGCGCGGATGGACGATGCGCTTCGCTTCTTCGCCGAGCGCATGTACTGGCGAAGCGCCTACATGCAGGCGTTCGAGACGGACTGCGACATCGAGACGGTGCCGCAGCACTTGTTGATGAAGACCGCACGCCAGGACGAGTTCAATGAAGCCTGGTTCGAAGCCTGGAAGGCCGGTCGCACCGGCATCCCGATGATTGACGCGGCCATGCGGATGCTGCACGAGCACGGCTGGATAAACATGCGCTCGCGCGGCATGCTGATTTCGTTCGCCGTCAACGAACTGTGGCTGCACTGGCGCGAGCCGGGGCTCTTTCTCGCCCGCGAGTTCCTTGACTACTGCCCGGCCATCCACTGGTGCCAGATGCAGATTCACGGGGGCACGGCCGCGCGCAGCGAACCGCTCACCTACAACCCCATCAAGCAGGCGCAGGACCACGACCCGAAGGGCGTGTTCGTTCGGCGCTGGGTGCCCGAGTTGGGAGCGGTTCCGCTCGAGCTGCTCTTCGAGCCCTGGAAGGCGCCGCGGGCGCTCGCCAGCCACGGCGTGACCCTCGGACTGGACTACCCGGCGCCCATCGTGCCGCAGGCGGCCGCCAACGACGCCGCGCGCCAGACCATCTCCGCGATGCGGGCAGGCGAGCCCGTCCCGCAGCTCGCCTACACCCGCCAGCGCCTGGCCGCGCTCGCCCAGCAGCGCCAGGCAGGCCTCTTCTGAGCGCACGAACCCCGCGGGACGCGGGTTTTCCCTCATCGGGAGGCTAAACGAAAAGGGGTCGGCTTGCTACACGCTTCACAACGATACCCTCTCGAGGCCTCTCAATGAACTCGCGCGCTCGCCGGCTCGGTGCGACCCTTTGCGCTGCGCTCGTCGCTGCGCAACCGACGCTCGTCCTCGCCCAGACCTATCGCCACAACGTGCCCGTGAAGGGCCTGGTGGTCACGGCTCCTTCGTCGTCCAACCCGACCGACCCGCCTAACGCCACGGGGCCGGCGGTCTCCTTGAGCAGCGAGACCGTCGCCTTCGGGGCAACGCTCATCGGGGCGACGCAGACCCGCACGGTCGTGCTGTCGAACACTGGCACGGCACCGCTCACCGTCCAGGTGCCGGCGCCCCCTGCGGCCCTGTCCGTCACGCACGATTGCCCTGCCGAACTCGCCGCCGGCGCGTCGTGCTACCTGACCGTCTCCTGGACGCCGACCCAGTCGGGGTCGCTCGCCACGTCGTTCTCGGTGCTCACCAACGCCGCGGGCAGCCCGCACACGGTGAACGTCACGGGCACGGCGACCTCCACGCTCGCCGCTGCCCTGCACAGCGACCTCGACAACTACTCCACGTACCTGACCGGTGCCTTTGCCAGCACCCTGCTGGGCGCTTCGCGCGACATGACGGTCTACGTACGGGCGAGCGGCTCGACCGGAGCGCTCGCCACGCGGGCCGAGCTGGTCGGCGCCGACGCGAGCCAGTTCCGGATGGTCGAAGTGCGCAAGTACGCCGAGACCTACATCGGAGGCCTGGGCTGGACGTACTACGACGCGAAGGATTGCGGTGCCACCCTCGTCTCCGGCGGGGCCTCCAGCACCAACTGCCAGTCCGATGCGCTGGATGCACCCATCAACCGGCTGCGCCACGCCTACTACGTCGTGCGCTTCCAGCCCACGAGCGAAGGCGCCAAGAGCGCGACGCTGCGCATCCACCACAACGGCTCGAACGCCTCGCCGCTTGAGCTGCCGCTCACGGCCGTTGCGGTCTCGCAGCCTGCTGCGGCCCTGAGCACCACGGGGCTCGCCTTCGGTGGCCAGGACATCGGGGTCGGCGTCGAGCCGCGCGTCGTTCGGCTCACCAACGAGGGCACCGCTGCCATGGTGCTGTCGTCCGCACCCATCCTGGGCGGCAGTGCCGAGTTCAGCGCGTCCCACAACTGCCCGGTGGGCGGCGAAGGGCTTGCACCGAACGCGTTCTGCGAAGTGAGCGTCACCTACGCGCCCCAGACCCAGGGCGAAGTGACCGGCACCCTGCAGTTCGTCACCAACGCACCGGGCAGCCCGCACACCGTGAACCTCTCGGGTACGGGCCTGCGCGGCTTCGGTGCGCTTGCGGCCGACTCCGGCTACTCGAGCGCGCTCGGCAACGTCGAGCTCGGCTCGAACGTCTCGACGGTGCTGCGCTTCACCAACACCGGCAACAAGGCGCTCTCGGCCGTCTCCGCCTCGGTCGTTGGCGATGCTGCGGTCACGATGACCCAGAACGGCTGCGGCTCGCAAGGCACGCCCGGTGCCCTCGCGGCAGGGGCTTCGTGCACGATGACGCTGCGCTACGCGCCGACCGTGCTCGGGCCGCTTGCCACGACCACGGTGTCCGTGGCGAGCTCCGCGCTCAACACGCCTTCCAGCGTGACGCTCACCGGCACCGCGGTGCTGCCCAACACTTCGGCAACCCTGCTGTCGCTGGACGAGGAGTCGAGCCTTACCCAGGACGCCAACGGCGTCGCGCTCACCAACGTCGGGGGCACGGTCAGCTCCACCACCGCGGTGTCGGCGCGCGGAGCCCGGGCCTTCAACTTCTCCACGCCCGGCCCCAATGGCTACCTGCGCACGGGCGGTGCCACGACCAACTACATCGGCGCGCGCGACTTCACCATCGAGGCCTGGGTGCGCCCGACGAGCGCGACCACCAACTACACCGTGGTCAGCAACTATCCCGGCAAGTCGTGGGACGCCACGGCCTGGACGCTGGACATCTCCGACTACAACAACGGCAAGGTCGGGTTCTGGACGGCCGGGTTCGGCTCGAGCGGCCCGCTCCTCGCGTCGACCACGGCGCTCGTCGCCAACCGCTGGGCCCACGTTGCGGTGACCCGCTCGGGCAACACCTGGCGTCTCTTCGTGAACGGCGTTCAGGAGGCGAGTGCCACGCACGCGCCTGCCGTCGACGGCGCCACCCAGACGGCCATCACCCTGGGCGCGGGCTATCGCGGCACCACCGCCTCAGGCGGTTATCAGGGCCAGATGGACGGCATCCGGGTCGTCGCGGGCTACGCGCTCTACACCGGCGCCTTCTCGCCTGCCGCCGATGTGCGCCTTGATGCGAGCGTGACTGCAAGCGATGCCGGCAGCGTGCTGGTCGGAGGTGCGGCCACGCAGACGGTGACGCTTGCCAACAACGGACCGCTCGTGAGCGGCACGCTCTCGGCGGGGTTCACCGGCACGGACGCCTCCAGCTGGTCGGTCGCCAGCACGAGTTGCGGCAGCACGCTCGCATCGGGCGCGAGCTGCACCTACACCCTGAGCTTCGCGCCGGGCTCGGCCGGCGCCAAGAGCGCCACCTTCAACGTCTCGGGGGCCACTGCGGGGCAGCGCAGCGTGGCACTCACCGGCACGGGCGTCACGAGCACGACCCTCTCGGCCTTCAGCGGCTACTACGGATTCACCGACGGCACGTACGCCACGAGCTGCCAGGCCTACCTGCAGGCGGGCGGCTCGTGGAACGGCGTCTATCGGGTCGACCCCGACGGTGCAGGAGCCATCGCCCCGCTGGACGTCTACTGCGACCAGACGAGCGACGGCGGCGGCTGGACGATGGTGCTGGGCGGCAACAACGCAAGCTGGGCGCCACCCTCGTCCTGGAACGTGACGACTGCGGTCGGCACCTCCAACCAGGGCCCCACGCCCGCGGTGCCGTTCAAGCTCTCGGACGCCGCGATGAACGCGATTCGCGCCTCGGTCGCCTCGGCGCCCAGCAGCGCGCGCTATCGCGTCATCTCGCGCTACGACAACGGCAATGCGACCAACGTGCGTTATGTGGGCAACGTCACCTATTCGCACACCGCCTGCGGCGCGGGTGCGGTCGTGACCTCGTACTCGAACCTCGCGCTCAACACCGGTGCCCGGGGAGCCTCCGCCTACGGCAACGTCTGCGGCATGAGCGACTACGCCTACTCGGCAGCCAACTACGGCTACTTCGCCACCAACAACGGTCCGGGCGGCATCGCCACCGGCTCGGGCGGAGCCAATGCCTGGGGTGGCTCGGGATTCATCCACATGTACGTGCGCTGAGCGGCTCGCGCCACTCGCTCCGATGCGCCCGTCGCTTCATCGCGCGGGCGCATCGTCTTCGAAGAGCCCCTTGAGCAGGCCGTCGACGATTTCATCGAAGGCGGCCCCCTCGTGCTTGCCCGTCGTGAGCGCGGCTCCCCGGGCAATCTCCCTGACCGCCTGCGCGAGCACCTCACCCCACAGCCCGAACCGGGGCTCCCCCGACGCTCCTTCGAATGGCACCGCGAACCCGGCCGGCTGGGCGAGCACCAGCGAACGGATGCCCGCGTGCTCGGCGTGCGCGTAGACCCGCAACACCTCCACTGCATCCGGGGGCACGAGCGACTCATCGGCGGCGCGGCGCTCGATGTGCGAGGCCGGGGCGGGGCCTGCCACGAGCTCGAGCTTCGGGGAAGGCCGGGAGGCCTGACGGGGTGCGGCGGTATCTTGCACGACAAGGTCCTGCTCGAAGAGCGTGACGCCCGGGCCGAAGTCGGTCGCGGCTCGAAGGCGTCGGGAATCGATGATGTCAGCGTCTTGGGTCATGTGCCAAGGATTGGTCGAGGGAGCACCTAAAATACCTCAAACGGAGGGTGCGCGCACCTTTTAGGCGATGGACGGAGGCCCCTCCGCGGCATCCGAACGGGGCGCGGCCCGAAGGGCCTGGCCCAAGGAACGGGCTCTGCGAGCCGGGCTCTCACGGGTCCATTGGCTACACCTCTGAGCGCTGCCATCGGGCATGCGCATCATTTCACACGAGGACACCTACATCATGGGTTGGAACACGACGGTCGTCGTCCTGAACGACGCCCTGGACCAAATCGAGAAGGACCCGCAGTTCGGGGCGAGTCTCGCCCGCGCCATTCGCCACATGCCGGTGGCTCGCCATCGGGGCGAAGACCGCATTGACGTCGCAGCGGGCAACCACTGCAACGCTGCCTGCGTCATCGAGTCGCACCACGCCGACAGCACCGCGCTCGTCTCGGTGGGCGGCAACCTGGGGCTCGAGCAGCTCGTGGTGCACGGCTGGAACCACCACGAACAGGCGGGCCAGGAGCGACTGCTTCGCGCCTGGGCCGAGAAGCTCGGCTTCGAGGTGACCCCGAAGCCGGCTGCGGGGGTGCGCTGACATGCCGGCTCGACCGCACGAGGCGCTGGAGAGCCTCGAAGCCGAACTCTCCGAACACCTGGGCGAAGGCACGGTGGTCTACGAGGAAGACGGCACGGTGCGCTTCTACAACGAAGACCCGGCTGCGGACTTCTCGGGGCTTACCGAGGCGCCGCTCTTCTCGACGAACCTGCTGCTCGACGAGGGCGACGACAGCAAGCATCGCCGCATCGAGCGCTGTGGCGACTGGCTGCTCGCGCTCGACCTCGACGAATACCGGGGCACCCCGAGCTACGCGAGCGGCGAGGCCCTTCGCTGCGAGCCGGGCTCTGCTGAAGAGCACGAGTTCGTTCGCACGGCCGCCCTCGGCGTATGCACCGAGGCGGGCGGGCCGCTTCGCAGCGCGCTCGATGCCCTGCGACAGGCCGGCGTCGTGCTGAACGCCGCCGACCGCCAGGCCCTCTTCGACGAGCTCTTCGGCTCGGACTGAGCGAGTCGCCCCGCGCGGGTGCTCGCCGCACTCTGCCTTTCTTCCACCCCGGCCTGTTTCCAGGTCGGGGTGTTTTCGTTCCGGCGCCGTCGAGCACCAGGCTCTTCGTAACAGAAATGTTGAAGCAGGGGCCGTTTCTGAAGAAAAAATCGGCCTCGTAACGATTTTCTCCCGGTCGGACCCGTTTCTGAAGGAAATCTTCGAGGCGGTGCACTGCCCGGAAACCCCGGACGAAGCTGCGGCTCTCATCCAGGCCGGCTTCCTATACCCGGCATGGGCGCCCCGGCCCGCCGTCCTCGCCTGGCAACAGGCATGGCAAATGGGGCCCGTTCGAGGAACACATCACGTCGAGAACCCCTGTGCAACGCGCAGGAGACAGCTCGTCGGAAACGAGGACATCCCAACGAAAGGAGTCTCCTGCGCACACCGCAAGGAGTTTTCACATGGACATCCGTCAACCCAACCCGACCCAGGCCGCCGGCATCCTGCGCGCCTACCTGAAGACGCTCGGCATCGAGCTGAAGCACACCGCGGCGCTCGAAGCCGTCGCCCGTACCGCGGGCTACACCGACTGGCAATCGATGGCTGCGGACATGAAGTCCCGCGGCAACGAGGAGCCCGCGCTGCTGCGCCAGGACAGCGCCACCGAATACACGTTCGTGGGCAATGCCAAGCAGCGCGTGTGGGTCACCGTCGGCAACGTCTCGGCCTACCTGGGCCCGACCGACGAAGGCGTGGTGGTCGACCTCTTCGCCAAGGGCAACGAGGACGGCGAGGCCGACGCCTCGACCTACCTCTTCTACAGCGAAGCGCTCGATGCGGTGCTGGAGCGCCACGGCGTCTCGCGCGACGACGTCGCCGAGTGGGTGGGCCTGCACTACCGCAAGAACTTCGAGGCCGAGTCGCCCGAGGCGCAGCTCGACTGGGTCAACCGCTATGCCGAGATGCATGCGCAGGATGACGACGAGGAGCCCGACGCCCCGCGCTACGTGCACGGGACCTGGACGCATCTGTTCGGTGCGGGCATTCCCGAAGTCACGGTTCGCTTGGTCTTTGACCGCGAGCTCAACCAGGTGCTCTGCATGGACATCCAGACCGCGACGAAGTGGGTCGGCGCCTCGTCCGCCCAGATTCAGGACGTCGAGGACAGCCTGAAGAACGCGAACGACGACGCGCTCGAGAATCCGCAGGACTGGGGTCTGGAGGCGAGCGACGAGCTGCCCGTCTGGGCGCAAGAGGCCCTGGCCAACTGAGCTTTTCTGCTCTTCATCTTTCTGGAGCCCGCCTCGTGCGGGCTCCTTTTTCATTGGGCGCTTGCCTACACCGACCATCGGATTGGCATCGCCCCATGAACCACGCACTTCTCCATCTCGGGCCTGCGGCCCGACTCATCTTTCTTCAGGTGTTGCTCTTCGTCGGCATCGACATCCTCTATCTCGGCTTCTCGCTCGCCTACGCGATGCGCACCGAGGGGCTGTCTGCGGCGTTGTTGATGCTCGCCGGCCAGTACGCGTTCGGTGTGTTCGGGTTTCACGGTGTTCTCGTGCTGATGGCGCGCGTGCGGCTCGGCGCGCTCGGCGGCATGCGCATCGGCATTGCTGCCATCCTCGTGGCGCTGGCGCTTGCGAGCTTCGTGCCGGCCCATCTCGCTCTTCTTGCGTTGGCCGCAGCGGGCCTGGGCCGAGGCGCGGCGTGGGGTGCGCGCACCTGGCTCGAGATGCACCACACACGAGGGGCGGAACGCGAAGCCTATCTTGCGCTCATGCAGTCGCTTGGCACGCTCACCCGGCTGTGCACCCCTTTGCTGGCCGCGGCAGTCCTGTGGCTGTCGGGCGAGCGTTTCGAGGCGCTCTTCGCGGCGGTGGCCCTCGCAGGCGGCGTGCTGCTGGCAGTGCTGGTCGGCCGCAACGCAACGCTCGATACGCCGCGGCCCGAGACGCCGAGGCCGATGCGCGTGCTGCGCGAGCCCCAGTATTGGTCGACGGCGCCCTTCTACATGCTCGAAGGTGCGGGCTCGGCGTTGCGACAGGTGCTCTTCGTGACGGGGGTACTGTCAGTCGTAGGTTCGGTGAAGGTGTACGCGGTTCTCGAGTCAGTGAGCGCCGGGCTGTCAGCGCTCTTTTTGCTGTGGCTCGCATCTCGCCCGAAAGCGGCGCCCAGCCTCGGTCGGCTCACAGGGTCGATGACCCTGGTGGGCGCGTCCTGGGTGCTCCTCCTTGCGGCGCTCGTCGAGCCGGTCCTGCTGGCCGGGTTCGTTGCCTCGTTCGCGCTCGGCAACCCCTTGCTTGCCAGCGTCAAGGCCAGTCTCGTCCTCAAGGGGCTGGCCAGTTCGGGGGCGCCCCAGGACAGCGCCGTCGCGCGCGAAGTGCTGCTGGTGCTCTCGCGCGGCGTGGCGCTGCTGGCCTCGGCACTTCTTGCCCATGCGCTGGTGGACCCAGTGACGGGGCTGGTGGGCGTGACGCTGCTTGCGCTCGTGCTCATGCCGCTGGAGTTCGTGTTTGCCCGACGCATCGCGCGGGCATGAGCCGAATACGGTGTGCGGAACGTTCGTGGGAGCTGCCGCTCTATACGAGGCAACCCCTTCTTGAGGAGCCTCTCCATGACTGCCCCCGCCCTGTCCGCCGAACTGGTCTCGAAGTTCCAGGCCATTCTGGTCTCGTCGTCGCCCGCTGAGTACCTGAAGCTCACGATGGACGAGCGCAAGCTCTACGACGCCTGGCGCGACGCCGTCGTGCGCGTCTGAGCCTGCGCACCGCGCTTCCTGTCGGGCCGCCCAGTGCGGCCCTTCTTCATGGGCAAGGCGCGGCCCGCAACAAGAACGCCTCCCGGGTGCGGAACCAGGGAGGCGAACGAATCGAGCGGGTCGGCAAGGCGTTGCAGGAACGCGCGTGAGCGCGACCTGCAACAGGAGGGGCTAGTAGCCCTCCATCCGGCGCCAGACCCCGCTCTCGCGCGCGTACATCGTGTACGCGCCCGATGCGACGTCCAGCACCTTCACGGTGTCTTCGCCGCGGTCCCGATAGGACGTGCAGCGGTAGACCGTGCCGTAGAGGTTGGCCTCATACGCTTTCGCGGTGGTCTCGTGGACGTGTTCCACGAGGCGCCACAGCGAGGTGGCGGTAGGAATGACGGTTTCGAACATGTGTTCTCCTGTGTTGACCTCTTCCGTGTAGCCAGCGTGTAGGTCGCCTCCAGGGAAGACCGCCCCGCAAGGAACACTCGGCCTCGCGCAGGCTCCGACGAGCGTATCCTTGCTTCGAGCCTCCCATGCAGATTCGCACCGACCTCGTCTCCCCCGTCATCGCCGCCGGCATCGAGCTCTTCACGAGCGAGAGCCTGGGCGAGAAGCCCTTCCCCAACGGCGTGCCGCGCTACAACGTGCTCGCGTGGCTCTTCCAGCACTGCATGGACGAGGGCGTTGCGCTCAACATCCTGGAGCGCGACCATGTCGTGGAGGTGGTCTGCCGTGCGGCCAACAACGTGCTCGAGGTGCCGGGGCATCCGTTCACCGTGCGCGAGCTGCGGGAGCGCCTGCAGGGCTTGCCCGAGAACCTCCCCGTGCTCTATCAGCGCATCGAGGACGCCCACTTCGACAAGCACGGCTGGACCACGCACCCTCTGATGTGGGAGATGCGCCAGGCCTCGCCCGAGGACCTGCAGTGGGTCGCCGAGCATCCGCACCCCGATGTCCGCATCGTCGAGCGCGACGGCGTGCGCTACATCGCCGAGTACTCCCAGTGCATTCCCGCCCACAGCGCAAGCGTGAGCCGGGACCCCGAGGGTCGCCACGCGTTCGTCATCAACGCGCATTACTGAGCACCCGAGCCTCCTCGAACGGGGCCGATTGCGCGCGGCCGGCGTGCCGGACCCGGAACGCCAGCAGGGCTACGGACTCTCACAGGTCTTCGCAGTTCTCGGCGCATCCATGCCCCTGAGTCCCACGTTCGACATCAGCCAGGCCCACGTGGCCTTGGCCGAAAGCCTGTCCCACTGGTCGCAAGCGGCCTGCGAGCTCTTCGAGGGCGCGGGTCTTGCGCGAATCGAAGAGCTCGACGACGCGACGCTCCTCAGCTACCGACTGCCCGTGAAGGGCGCCTGCGCGATGAGCGCCTCGCTGGCGTTCGTGAGCCTGTCGGGCACCGCGGGCTTGAGCCACACGCTCGCCTGGGTCATCGACTGCGACGACGAGGCGTGCGGCGACGCGCTCGGCATTCTGCTCGAGTTCTGTCCCGTCTACTCCGCCGGTGCGCGAACCGCGCTGCCGCTGCTGTCGGTGCAAGACCAGCTCCAGGCCCATGCGCCTTCGACCGTTCTCGACTGGGTCGTCTCCACGCTGGAGACGTGCGGCGTGAGCCACGGGCTGGTGCTGCGCGAGCGCACCGCGCCCTGAATCGCGGAGTCGCAGGGCACTCGGACCCGAGTGCGCGAGGGCCCTGTCGTGCGGGTGTTCTTGCCGGTTTTCTTGCGACATCGGTCGACGGCATATTCTTCAACGCCGACAGGGACTTGCGCGCGTTCTTGCGCACTGCGTTGCGACATTTTCTGCCGATGTGTTTGCAGCTCGGCGCGGTGCCAAGAACAACGGCCGCCCGAGGGGCGGCCGTCGCATGCAGGCGTCTCTGGCTATCGCGGGAGCAACAGCGTACCCACTCCAGGTGGGACCCGCGGGGACTGCGGGCGGCGCCGACCTCTTGCACCTGCTTTGGTCGGCCTTTGAGGAGCATCAGCCTATAGCAACGTGGTTCATGCCGCGTCGTCGAGGCCGTCTTTCAGGGGGAGGGCGTCGGCCAAGCGGTCGGCCACCGACTCCTGCAGCTCGCGCTGCTCGGCGAGCGTACGTTCGCCGAACCACTTGCGCGGGTTGCCGCAGCACATCCCTGAGCACAGGTGGGCGGTGGTCACCAGCATGCCGAGCTGGCGGGGCGTGAGCTCGAAGTAGCCGCGCCCCCAGTAGAGGCGGCGGGCAGACTTCAGGCGGGCACGATGGTGCCGGCGCAGCGCCCGGGAGAGGTCTTTCGACGCAACGTCGTTCGTCGAGTCAACTTTCACGATGAGTCCCTTCCGTGAGACCGCGAGCCACCAGGCACCTGCCTGGCTAATCCAGAGCTCGCGGCCAGTCACATGAAGGCCATCGTCGACGGTCGAGTATCGGGCATCTTGAGGAGAGGGGAGGGGAAAGAGAACGTCTCGTATAGCTCAGGCCGCGAGCTCTCGGCACTGGGCTTCGCGGGCTTCATCGCACCCGAAAAGGCCGAGCGCCATCGCGCGCCGCGCGTGAATCTGGTTGTCCGGCCAGTCCTGGCTCTGCAGGAACTCCCGCAGGCTGCGCGGGCCCGCATGCACCCCCACGACCTGCGTCCAGAACGGCTCGTCCGCAAGCTCATGGGCGTCGCGCCACTCGACCGTGCGGTAGCAGCTGCCGAACTGCGTTGCGGTGATGTCCAGCAGGGCCCCGCCCACGCGCAGGTACACATGCCCCACGTCGTCCGACTCGGCAGCCACGAGCCAGCTGCGGACCCCGCGACGCACAAGCTGCTCATGCAGGCGCTGCGAGGCAATGGCGCACAGCCCGCACAGGCTGGACGGAAAGCCCGCCGCGCGGGCGAACCGTTCCGCCCACGCACGGGCTCGCCCGGCTTCGAGCAGCACGAGACCTTCCTGGGGATGCAGCAGCATGAGGCTGAGAGCATCGGGATGCTGCGCGGTTCCGGGCTGGCTGTCCGGGCTTCAGGGCGGAACGTCCGAGGGGCTTCGGGGTCTAAAGGACAAGCGCTATAGGCGAACACCTTCCCACGTTTGCATGACCTACCTCTACCGAAGCCGCGCGACCTTCCATTTGTGACGCTTTAGTCACAAACGGAGGTTACCGCGATGCCTTCTCCCATCGCCCAGGACGCATCGGCAGCTCGTCCCTGCCATCTGGTCGAACTCACCCGCTACGGGCGAGTCGTCCGCACTCGTGAGTTCGCCTCGCTCGAGGCCCTCGCCATCGCGGCGAGCCGCGCGAGCTACTCGCTCTCCTACGCCCTGCGCTACGGCCTGTGCAACGAAGCCGTGCGTCAGCTCGCCTACAGCGGCCGTGGCCACCCGCTCGCTCTCGAAGAGCTCGTTGCCTGGGGCGCTCGCGTGCTCGAGGCGCGTTACGCCGCCCGGCGCTTTCCCGGTTACGTGCGCCGTCGCGGCCCCGTGCACGGCATCCGCAAGTGGCGCGGCGGTGGCGGCTACTTCCGCGGCGTGCGCACGATGTCCGAGACCCGGCTCAATGCGCTCGTGCTCGTGGAGGACGGCGAGGTCGGCTGCCGTCCGTCCCGCCGCGAGCGCAACCTGCCGCACTCCTGGGACGACGTTCCTCGCCACCGCGAGCGCAGCTGGAAGTCCCAGCACCGCGGCCGCAAGAGCTGGGACCGCGTGCGCGTCACGGGCAAGGAGGCCCTGTGAGCAGCCGGCGCGCGTTCGGCGGCTTCTTCACGGAGCTGCCCACGAGCAAGCTCAACCGGCTGCGCTCGCGCGTGCCGAAGTCCGGGCGATTCTGGTGCGGCTGCGACGCGCAGCTCGTGGTCGAAGGCCCGAAGTGCCCGAGCTGCGGCGTTCGCATCGGGGTGCGCCGGCTGCGCAGGCGGGAGATTCGTTGAGCCTCGGTCCCTCGGCATTCGAGTCGTCCGATGCCCAGGGGGCCAGACCTGCGTCCGAAGCGAAGGCCGTGCGCCTGCTCAGGCCGCGGTGTCGTCGTCGCAGGCGGCTCGGGCGGGGACGGGGCCCACCGCCAGACGCAGCCTCGATTCGATGACCTGCTCGGTCACGGCGAGTTCGTGGTCGAACCAGAACCAGCTGGACTTGCCCATGTCCACCCCTCGCGCGCGCTCGGCTTCGCTCGCCTTCTTGAAGAGGCCCCGGACACGCTTCACGTAGTCGCGCATCGCGGCCACCGCTTCGGCAAACCGATGCCCGTCCGGGTTTGTCTGGGCGAGCAGGCCCCTCAGGGTGTCGAGGGTCTGGCGCTCTTCCATGCCCCGCAGGTGCGCACCGACTCCGGAGGACACTGCGCGCAGCAGCGCCTGGCGGGCCTCGCCAGGCGGCACCTGCAGCGCGGCCTGCAGCGCCTTGCGATAGGTCTGGCGCGGGATGGGGTTCAGTCGCTCGCCCGTTTCGCCGGCCAGCTCTGGCAGGTAGGGATAGGCGTCGATGCTGTCGTAGTCGCGCACGGGGGTCGAGCTCATGGTGATGATTCCTGCTTCAGGCGGTCTGGACACCGGCCGCAAGCCAGGCCTCGATGAAGGCCTCGTAGCGGATGTGCACCGCTTCGGCTTCGAGCTCGCCCGCGTGCACCCGGTCAGCTCCGAAGGGCGTGGCGCTCGTCGTCCAGTAGCGCCGGCCATGCTCGAGGGCATGGTCCTTCAGGCCCTTTTGCCAGTAGGTGAGCACGTCCAGGGCCGCATGCACGTTGCCGCCGGCGCCGCGCACCTGGCTGTGAATGAGGGCCTCGGGCGGCTGGCCCGCGCTGTGGCGGTGAATCGCCGCGGCGAGGTCCGGATACAGCGTCGCGATACGGGCGGCAATCACCAGCGGATGACCGGGGTAGGAGGGGGTGGACAGGCAGGGCAGCTCGTCGAGAGACATGATGCAGGACGGTTGAGCGCGAAGAACGAGGGAGTGCCGAATGGCAAGAGCGGCCGGGGCGTTGCCACCCGGGCCGCTCGTCGTCACGGTTGGAGCACCTGGCAAGCCAGGTGTTCCAGGCCGCTGGCTCAGCCTTCGACGATGTCGTAGGTCTCTTCGAAGATGTCGCGGCGCACGATGCCGAAGTCGCCCGGGCCGTAGGTCAGCTTGTAGTCACCGGCCACGCCGTGCAGCGGCTGCGGGCTCCAGCTCACCATCACCGAGTCCGGGCCGGTCAGCACTTCGGCCTCGACCACGACCGGCTTCTTGTAGCAGGTGCCGGCGGCGGCATCGACGACGATGTAGTTGGTGTCGAAGAACTCGCGGGTGATGGGGTACTGCTCGCCCTTGACGCCGGTCATCAGGACCTGGCCGGCTTCAGCGGTGATGTCGCCTTCCAGCGTCTTGATGACGGCGCGCTCGGCGATGGGCTGGAACTTGACGTGGATGGGCTTCTTGATGACTTTCATGGGACGCTTTCTGGCGGAACGAAGGAGGAGGAGAGTTCGGGTACGACGAAAAGAGCTGGGCGGCTTGCACTTGTTGTCGAAGGGCGCCGACCCAGCCTTCGATGAGCGCGAAGGGTGCATGTTCCAGGCATCATTCGAACTTATTTGTAACAGGGCGCGCCTGCCGCCCGGTGCACGAGGGGCGGAACCTCGTTGCGGCCCGCGGGTCTCATGGCGCACCATGAAGCACGCTTCCCTTCGCACTCTCGCCGCCGCCGTCCTCGTGGGCGCGGCGCTCCTCAACAGCGCCCATGCAGGGCCCGTTCCTGGCGTGGACTACGCCGCGCTCGTCGAGGCGACCACGCCTTCGGTCGTCTTCGTGACGGTGCTCTCGCGAGACGATACGCCTGCGAAAGACGGCAAGAAGTCCGAGAAGGACGAAAGCCGCGGGCAGGGCTCGGGCTTCGTGCTCGATGCCGACGGCCACATCCTCACCAATGCGCACGTCGTCAAGGACGCGACCGAAGTCTCGGTCACGTTCGGCAACCGTCGCCGTGTCAAGGCGCGTGTCGTGGGCTCGGACACCCGCACCGACGTGGCGGTCATCAAGGTCGACCCTGCCGGGCTGTCACTGCGCCCTGTGAAGGTGGGCGACCCTGCCCGTCTGCGCGTGGGTGACCCGGTTGCCGCCATCGGCGCGCCCTTCGGGCTGGAGAACACCGTCACTGCCGGCATCGTGAGCGCGAAGAACCGCAACCTCGACGAAGCCTTCGTCTCGTTCATCCAGACCGATGCGGCGGTGAACCCCGGCAACTCGGGCGGCCCGCTCTTCAATGTCCGTGGCGAGGTCATCGGCATCAACTCGATGATTTACTCGCGCACCGGCTCTTTCGCAGGCTTGTCGTTCGCCATTCCCATCGACACCGCGACCAGCGTGGCGCGCAGCCTCATCGCCGAGGGTGTGGTCGTGCGCAGCCGCGTGGGCCTGGGCATCCAGCCGCTGTCCTTCGAGCTGGCCCAGGCCTTCGAGCTGAAGGAGGCCGTGGGTGCCGTCGTGACAGGCGTGGAAGAGGGTGGTCCTGCCGACAAGGCGGGCATGCGCCCGGGCGACATCGTGCTCAAGGCCAACGGCCGCGCGGTCGAGCACTACCTGGACCTGCCGCGCATCGTCTCGGCGGTCAAGCCCGGCGCTGACGTCGTGCTGCAGGCGCTTCGCGAAGGCGTGGCGCAGGAGTTCCGCATGACAGCGCTCAAGGCGCCGAGCACCGAGCCCAAGGCCACCTCGGGCAAGACCGAGACGCCGGCCACGCCGGCCGAGGAAGCGCTGGGCCTGCTGAAGGCGCGGGCGCTCACCCCCGACGAGGCGGGCAAGCTCGAGCTGAAGGGCGGCATCGCCGTGGCTGCGGTTAAGGAGAAGTCCCCCGCCGCACGGGCTGGCGTGAAGGCGGGCGACGTGGTGCTCGCCGTGCGCAGCCGCAGCGTCGAGAGCCTCGCGGAGCTGCGCGCCGCCCTGCAGGCGGAGGCTGAGCGCACGAGCTTTCCGCTGCTCGTACTGCGCGAAGGGGCCCGCACGTATCTCGTGGTCGAGCCGGCGCGCGAGCAGCCGGCCAAGTAAGGACCGCCCGGCGATAACAGCTCTCCTGAGAGCGCTCAGCCGGCTCAAGCGCCCTCATGAGGGCGCTTGTCCGTGTCGGACCGCGCTCGACGGCCCAGCGCGGCGTCTACTTGCCGAGCACCTTGCGCACGTCCCGGGCGTCGGCCCAGTCGGGGGCCGCCAGCACCTGCGTGGCGCGCCCGACGCGGCGCACCGCGACCGGCACGTACTGCCGGCCGTCCTTGGCGAAGGTGTGGGCGTTGCTGTGGGCGACGTTGCGCTCATCGAACTCGAGCGACTCGAGGTCGTCGGCATCGAGCTGGGCGCGGAACCGCGCCCGGCGTACCGAGGCGGCGGCTCTCTTGTCCTCTTTTTCCGAACGAGCGTGGGTGTACCCGGTGACCGGGGCCTTCTTGAACGAGCGCGACATGGCGTGGCGTAAGGGCTGATGCTGACAAGGCCTCGCCTGGCGGGCGAGGTCGCCTCCTATAGGCACCCGCTCTTTAGCTTTGCGTCCCGGGCGTCTTCGGACACTACGTCCCGTGGCTACACGCCTCACCTTCGGTCTACTTGCGCACCCGTTCCCATGATTGCTTCCCGTCGTACGCTTCTGCCCGCGCTCCTGATGTCCAGCGCGCTCTTCGCATCGACCGCGCAGGCGGCCTCCGAACCACAGGTGCTCGCGCCTGCGACGGTGCCTACCTCGACGCTCACGCTGCAGGCGAGCGTCAGCGAGCAGGTGCCGCTCGACGAGATGGTCGTCGTGCTCGCGGTGGAGCGCTCCGGCGCCCAGGTCGGAGGCCTGAACGCGCAGGTGCTCGCCGAGCTCAACGCGCTCATCGAGCAGGCCCGTGCGGTCTCGGGCCTCTCGCCGCGGCTGGGTTCGCTGCACACGTCGCAGCGCTGGATGAACGGCCGGGCCGATGGCTGGACCGTGCGGGGCGAAGTGGTGCTCGAAGGCCGCGACCTGAAGGCGGTGGGCGACGTGGCGGGCAAGCTCTCGGCGCGTGCGCAGCTCGCCTCGGTGTCGTTCCGGCTCTCGGACGCCCGGCGCACCGCAGTCCAGAAGCAGCTCCTGGAGCGTGCCGGCGAGCAGCTGCGCGCCAAGGCCCAGGCCGCGGCCCACGCGCTGGGCTTTCGCACTGTGAGCGTGCGCGAGATGGCGCTCACCGAATCCGGCCAGGAATCGGCTCCCGCGCCCCGCCCGATGGTCATGATGGCCAAGGCCGCGATGGCCGACGCGCCGATGCCGGTGCCTGTCGAGAGCGGCAAGGTCGAGGTCTCGGTCACGTTCAGCGGCACCGTCGTGATGGGGCACTGAGCCCGCTCACGTCCTGCGTGGGTGCCGCTCTCCGGAGAATACGTGCTCGTGATTGTCCATCTGTGTGGAATGCCCGGTGTCGGCAAGCTCACGGTCGCGCGGGAGCTGAGCGCGCTGCTGTCGGGCCGGCTTCTCGACAACCATCTTTTCGTCGACCTCGCCTGTGCGGTCGTCGGGCGCGGCCCGGACTACCTGCCGCTGCTGCGCGAGCTCACCGAGTGCTGCTACGCGCGGCTGCGAGTGCGCAACCCTTCCGAGCCGCTCGTCTTCACGAATGCCCTTGCGGCCGAGTATCCGGAAGACGCGGCCCGCCTCGAGGCCGTTCGGGCGCTTGCCCGGGACATGGCCCGCCCGTTCGTGCCCGTGCTCATCACCTGCACGCCCGAGGAGAACGAGCGACGGCTCCTGGCCGAGTCCCGAGCCCTCAAGGGCAAGCTGAGGGATGCCGCGGTGTTGCGGGACATCCGGGGTGCCACCACGCCCGCGCACCTGCCCGAGCACCCCAACGCACTCGAGCTCGATACCTCCGAGCTCACCGCGGCTGAGGCAGCTCGTCACCTCGCCAGGCACTGCACCCGCTGCACGCACGTGGACCGGACCTGAGCCTGCGACCACGGTGACGCGCCAGAGCCTAAGCAAGGCCCGGCGCCGGCGTCAGTAGTAGGCGTGGTTCTCGCGCAGATAGTCGAGCGCTTCACGCAGCGTATCGAAGCGCTTTTCCACCTCGACGCTCGAGCGCCACTCCCGCACCAGTTCGTAGTTGCCGCTCGCCGGATGCGCGAGCAGCGTGAGCCACTCCTTGTCGGAGATGTTGCGCGACCACACCTCCAGGATGGCGGCCCGGTTGCGCCAGTCGGCGTCGCCCTCGGGCGCGGTCTCGTTCACCAGGATGGGCAGGGCCTTGAGCAGGAACTCCAGGAGCTGGGCGTGAACCGTCTCGTCGCGGTTCGGGTAGAGCGCGAGCACAACCTGGCGGTTGTCGGTACGCACCCGCATGCTCGGCCGCACGAGCACGTGTCGGGGTCCCGCCATCTTCCGGGTCTCGACGTCGAGTTCCTCGAATCGGCTCGGATTGCCCAGCGCTGTGTTCAGCAGCGCGCTCCAGCGGGCTATGAAGGCCTCGTCGCGCAGGCCGCCGCGCAGGGCCACCTGGTCCTGGGCCACCGACAGGGCCCGCAGCGCCCGGGCCTCGTCCTCGATGGCCTGCCGCAGGGCGTCCACCCGGGCGGCGTGCTGCTCGCGAAGTGCTTCCAGCAGTGACGCCGCGCCCGCATCGTCCAGCGACTGGAGTCGGGTACGCAGCTCGAGCAGACGCGAGGCGTCGCGGCCTTCGGAAGAGGCCGGGGCTGGGGTGGAGGCAGGTAGGGAGGTCATGATACGCAAGGGCCGTAGGTGCGGGGTTCAGCCCCATTCGAGCGTCGCGCCTGTCGCGCGTTCCGGGCGACAAGGCAGGCTGCACGCGGTACAGGAACATGGGGCGGCCACCGGGCTCCAACGCAGACCCCTGTCACGACTTCCCGAGCCCTTGCATGCTGCATCTTCCTGAAGAGACCTTCACCGACCGCGAACTCGACGCCGACCAGCGAGTCGTTGCGGGCAACACGCTTCGCGAGTTGCAGATGGGCGTCAACGTGCTCGCCCAGACCTTTCGGGACCAGGGCCTGCTGCCTGCCCAGCTCACCAAGTCGGTGCTGTCGGTGGCCGAACATCGCATTGCGGACCTGGGGCGCTTGGCGGGTGTCAGCACCAACAGCGAAGCCGACATCACGGCGCGCAGTGCAGCCCTTCGCGATGCCAACCTGCGCATCCAGGAGCTCGAGAGCCAGGTCGGAGCCCAGACGGGGGCGGCAACGCTCGCCGAGGCGCTGCGGCACTATGCGCAGCGAATGGAAGACTGGTGGGAGCGCGAGGGCCTGGGCTACGTGCGCAGTCTCTCTTTTGGTCGGCATGGACAGCTCGAGCTCGAGCTCTCGTGCACGCCGACCGGTGGCTTCCTGCTTGCCCATCATTCCGAGACGCCCGTGACCGACGCGCAGGAAAAAGCGTTGTGGCTGCGCACGCTCGGCGAGCGGGGCTTCGTGCTCGTCGAGGGCACGACGCTGGACGACTGTGCCATCAAGGACTGCGATGCAAGCCGCGAGTGCCTGCTGGCACTGCTCACCCGAGCGCTGCCAAGCGCCATGGTGACCGAGTTCCACCAGATGCGGCACCGCAAGGGAGGCTTTGCGCTGCGAAGCGTCAAGCTCTTCGTGCGCAAGCTCACCGACCTCGATGCGCGGCAGACGCCGCGCTCCGAGCAGCCTCCGGCCTGAGGGCCTGAGCCGACGACGGTCTTCTTCTATCGGATGTTCTCATGAGTGCTCTCCTTACCCGCGGCCCCGACTGGCAACGCGTCATTCCGCTCGATTCGGGCTTCATGGTGCTCTTCGATGAGCTGGTGGCCCGCACCCAGTGCGCAGCCGCGGGTGCCGCCTTCCAGGGCGTCATCCTGCAGCCGGCGGCGCCGGGCCCTCGCCAGGTGCTGCTCTGGGCGCGCAACGCCGACGAGCAGTCCTTCATCCCCCACGCCCACACGCTGCGAGGCCACCTGGAGGTGCTCTCGGGGGTGCGCTCGCCGCGGGTGCTCGAGGTGCACTTCTCGATGCCCGTGCCGGGCGTGCTGCGTGCCCGGTGCGACGCCTGGCAGTACGGTCCGAGCGGCTGTGCCGCGGTCCCTCCGCCGGAGCTGGGCGAGCTCCTCGCGCAACTGAAGGTGCCCCAGGCCCAGTTCGTCGAGGCCGCCTTCGAGCTGCTGGACAGGGCGAACGACCCCGCGCGCTGAGTCCACGCGGCCGGACTGCGCACGGGCGCCGGGCGCCGCTTCATCGGGCGGGCTTTCCGGTTCCCTATAGGTGACAGGTCAACACTGTCTCAAGAAGGAACGCCCATGAACGACATCTCTACCGACGACATCGCCGACGGCGCAGGCGCTTCGGCACCGGCACACGCCCCGTCTGCCGACAAGGCCTGTGCACGCGTGCTGGCCCGGCTCGGCACCCGCCAGAGCATCATCGCAGCGCTCGGGCTCACCGAGCTCTCCGAGTTCACCGATGAATTCTGGCGCATCCAGTGCTTCACCGCGATGAACCGGTTCTACCGGATGGTGGCGCTCGAGCTGGGTCTGGACATCAGCATCGAGCGCACCGACCAACCGGAGACGGCGCTCGTCGCCATCCGCGAACGCGCCGAGGCGCTCCTCGAACAGGGGCTCACCTACACCCAGGTCCGCACCTGGTGGCTGCAGCAGGGTGGCTTCATCTCGAGCCAGGCCATCGCCGCCCGCCACGAGCGCGAGCACCTGGCCTCGATGCGGCTGGTCGCGCTGGTTTTCTTCGAAGGCAGCCGCCCTCGCTACCTCGCCTTCGATGCGAACGGCGCGGTGCAGCTGGTCGACGATGCGGCCCAGGCCCGTCAGTTCCCCGTGCTGCGCGCAGCCGAGCTCGAAAAGCCCGCGCTCTTCGAAGCCGCTCGGCAGTTCGACGGCCTCAAGGGGCTGCTGGGCGCCACGCAGGTGAAGCTGCTGCCCCGACGTCTCGACGCCTGAGGTGACGCGCGGCGCTCCTGCCGCGCTTCAAGGTCATCGGTCGATGGCAGGCTCTTGCAGCGATGCTGCAGGGCCTCGCGTCCCCCTTTCTCGCGCGCTCGTGGAGTTCTTCCCGGGCGCGCTCTTCTTTGGGGCCCCGGTCCGCGAGAGCCCGCGGAACACGAACCCGGACGGTTGTGAGCGTGGCGGCCCGCATCGCCGCCAACCGTCCAGGACAGGAGGAAAGAGCGCACGCGAGCGGCGTGCTCGGGCCGCCACGCCCCGGAGGTCCCCGGGAAGTCGCGGGTCAGTGTCCGGACCCTACCCCGTCCCACGGCGAGGCGGAACCGTCCCGGTCTTTGTGGCTCGAACGGTCATCTTCGGTTTCGCCTGGCTCGGCCACATCATGGGTACCTCCACCTCCGTCTACATCGGCGCGTTCCTGCGCATTCCTTGCTTCCAGCGCATCGAGCCCGCTCAGCAGGCCGGCTGCAGCCGGCGCTGCGGCGCCGAAGTGCCGGCGGGCTCGCGGTTCTGTCCCGCCTGCGGCGCGCGTGCGCAGGGCCCCCAGCCCGAGCGGACCCGGCTGGTCAAGCCGCGTCCGTACGACCTGGATGACGAGGCAGCCGATTCGCTCTTCTGGACGCCCGAATACATCGACGCCGGCCCGGACTCCACGCTCTGGCTGCCCAATGAGCGCGGCACTGGCACGGTCGTGAGCGCCGATGGCGGCAGCGCCACCGTCTCGCTGCGCGAGCTCGACGCAGCGGCGCTGCAGTCGCGCTATGCCCGCGAATGGGCCCTCGTCATCGAGCGCATCCGCGAGCGATTCGGCGTCACCGCCGAGGTCGACGTGGGCGTGGTCGTCTACTCCCACTGACCCCGCTTGCGGGCATCGAGCCCGTACGGGCCCGCCCCGCGCGCCCGCCCCGCGCCACCTCTTCTTCTCCTTCACACGTTCTGCGAGCAGCCATCCATGTCGACTCCGGCTCCATCCCCCTTCTTCGTCGAGCAGGCGAGCTGGTTGCGCCACTGCGCGGCCGTCTGCACGCCGGAGCTTCTGGCCGAGTTCATCGGTGATGTCCGGGCGCGTCTTGCGCTCGTGCGTGCCCGAGTGCGAGAGGCCGACGAGACGATGGCGCGCAAGGCCGTCAAGCGGATTGCGGGCCAGGGCCGGCGCGAGGCGTTGCGCGCGGTGCCGATGGAGCAGCTCGGGGCCTATCTCGGCGCCCGTGCCATCCGCGCTCAGGCCTGCCGGGAACTGAAGGTACTGGTGCCCGCCGAGCGCACGGCCCGGGTGCTGCGAGAGCAGCTCCTGCAAGGCCCTCGTCCGGCAGGGGCGCGTCGTGCAGCCGAGCACTGGCCTCGCCAGGTGCTCGCCGAGCGCCTGAGCGCCTGGTTGTTGGAGAGCGCGTACGGGCGACGCCAGGTGGTGCGCTTCGGTGCGCGCCGCACCGAGCTCGCCAACGTCGAGCAGGAGGCCGCTACTGCACAGGAACTGCTGCGCGCGCATCCGGCGCTCTTCGGGTCGATGCCCTCGTCGGGTGCTGAGGGAGCAGCCCAGCCGGGGCATCTGCCCCAGGCGCCGCGCTCGGTCGAGGTGAGCCCGCGAGCGCTCTACTTGAAGCTCGCGGCGGCTTGTGAGCTGTCCCGGGACGAAGACACGCTGCTGCGCCAGGCGCTGGGGCTTGCGCCGGCACGGCCTCGATAGGCCTTCCGGGGTGGTCTGCGGGCGGGGCCGCGCCCGGGGGGACAGGCCTTGACCAAGGCTTGTTGGCTATAGGCGAGAGGACCACACCACAAGGACACCCCTGTCATGCCGACCATCCTGTACCTGCTCTTCGGCGCGAGCGGCCACTATGACGCCTACACCCAGTGGGTCGTCGCCGTGCTCACCTCCATGGAGGACGCCATCGCGCTGCGCGACAAGGCCCAGGCCGCCTCGCGTGCGGCCATCGACGCCCACCGGCGCGAGCACCCGGGCCTGAGCTGCGTGTACTTCCAGGAGCCGACCCCCTTCGACCTGGGCCACCAGGTTCGCGACGACGAGGTGCGCTACCGCATCGAGGCCGTGCCCTTCGTGGGCGACGTCTCGGCGCTCGCGAGCCTCTTCGGCGTCGCCGCCGAAGTGGGCGCGGCCAACGAGCGAGCTCTCGAGGTCAACAACCCCGGCTACTACGCCCGCTTCGTGAAGGCCCGCCGCGACCCGTTGCTCGATGCCCCCGTGCGCAGCGACTTCGCCGCCAAGCTCTCGGCGGTGCTGCACGCCGCCTCCAAGGACTGAGTGTCCTTGGCATTCTGCCGTCTGCGCTCCTCTCGGAACGCGGGCGGCATCTCTTTTCAGGAGCGGGCGCTGTCCGAACGCCGTGCGGCGCGAGGCGGGCGCAGGCGTCGCACGTACATCGAGAAGACTGCCCACAGACCTGCTTCGGTGCTGATGACGCCATGCTCTCGGCGCGAGTCGAAGAGCAGCATGTCGCCTTCGCGCAGGAAGTGGCGCTTGTTGCCGACTAGGAACTGCAGCCCCTCGGGCGCGGCCATCTGCGGGCCCGACAGGGCCCAGAGCACGGCGGGCTTGTCGTCCAGGTGCAGGCACACGCCGTGCTCGGAGGCGAAGAGCATGCCTCGTCCGGGCTCATGGTCGTCCGGCTCGTAGCCGCGTTCGGCCAGTCGCGCAAGGAGCGCCTGGGGCGCATCGGCGCCGTTGCAAAAGCTCCCGACCTCGAAGCCCGGGGCTGACAGGCCCTGCAGCAGACGCTCGTCGGGCGGCAGCGCTCCAATGGATTCGAGCACCGGATAGCGGATACGGGTCGCTGAGGTCATGTTCCACATGAGCGCCTGCGAGTCCCGAGGTTCCGCGCTCGTCGGGGCGCAAGGAGCCGTTGCCGTGTCCTCGAACGAACAGTGAACAGGCCGAAACCCGCGGTCCTGCGGAACATTCTGCCACTTCGAACCCCTGATAGCACAACCACTTCCGGCGCCAACAGGCCCCCGGAAGACTTCGCATTCCTGTCAGGAGCATTCATCCCGTGTGTGGCATTGTCGGCGGCGTGACCCGCAGCACCCCCATCGTTCCGTTTCTTGTCCAGGGCCTCGCCGCCCTGGAATACCGTGGTTATGACTCGGTCGGCATCGCCGTCCAGCAGGACGGCGGCATCGAGCGCTTCCGCACCGAAGGCCGTGTGCGCCAGCTCGAGGAGCTGGTCGCACCGCTGAGTCTTTCGGCCACCACCGGCATCGGGCACACCCGCTGGGCGACCCACGGCGTGCCGAGCGAGCGCAACGCCCACCCTCACGTGAGCCGGTGCGATGCGCACCATGTCGCGGTCGTGCATAACGGCATCATCGAGAACCACGACGCGCTGCGCGAATCGCTGCGCGAGCGGGGCTACGTCTTCACCTCGGACACCGATACCGAGGTCATCGCCCACCTGGTGCACGCCCACCTGGACTCGGGCAAGACCCCGCACGATGCGGTGCTCGCGGCCCGCCGCGAGCTTCACGGACTCTTCGCCATCGCGGTGGTGACGGGCGCGGAGCCGGGCGTCGTCTACGCGACCCGCCAGGGCGCGCCACTCCTGCTGGGCATCGCCGACGAAGGCCACTTCCTCGCCTCCGACGTCTCGGCGCTGCTTGCCCGCACCAACAAGGTCGTCTACCTGGAGGACGGCGACGTTGCCACGCTCACCGCCCAGCACTGGCGCATCGAGAGCGCGGCGGGCGTTGCCCTCAAGCGCCAGGTCGTGCTGAGCGAGCTGGACGCCGAGTCGATTTCGCTGGGCGAGTACCAGCACTACATGCAGAAAGAAATCTTCGAGCAGCCCGACGTGCTCGCCGACACGATGGGCATCGCCTCGGTGGCGGCCTTCCACGGCGCGCTCTTCGGTCCGAGCGCCGCGGAGGTCTTCGGGCGCGCCCGCCAGGTGCTGGTGCTCGCCTGCGGCACCAGCTACCACGCGGGTCTCGTGACCCGCCACTGGGTCGAGACCCTTGCCCGCATCCCGTGCCACGTCGAGGTGGCGAGCGAGTTCCGTTACCGTCATCCGGTCGTGCAGCCGGGCACGCTGGTGGTGGCCATCAGCCAGTCGGGCGAGACGGCCGACACCCGTGCCGCGCTCGAGTACGCGCAGGCCCAAGGCGTCACCGATACGCTGTCCATCTGCAACGTGCCCGAGTCGGCCATCACGCGGATGACGAGCCTGAAGTTTCTCACCCGTGCCGGCGCCGAGGTGGGCGTGGCCTCCACCAAGGCCTTCACCACGCAGCTCGCCGCGGGCTACATGCTCGCGCTCACGCTCGCCACCGTGCGCGGCGTACTCACCGACGAGGCGCTCGGCGCCAAGATTGCGGCGTTGCGCGACATCCCGGTCGTCGTCTCCGACATCCTGCGCTCGCAGGAGACGCTGCGCCGCTGGGCAAAAATGCTCGCCGAGCGCAACAGCGCGCTCTTCCTGGGCCGCGGCCCGCTGTGGGCCATCGCCCAGGAGGGGGCGCTCAAGCTCAAGGAAATCACCTACATCCACGCCGAGGCCTACTCGGCCGGTGAGTTGAAGCACGGGCCGCTTGCGCTCATCGACGAGACGATGCCCGTCATCGTGAGCGTCGCGCACGACGAGCTGCTGGACAAGGTGAAGTCCAACATCGAGGAAGTGCTGGCTCGCAAGGGCGAGCTCTTCGTGGTGAGCGACCCGGAGTGCGAAATCGCGCCTCGCCACGGCCTGCACGTGCTGGAGCTGCCGAAGGCGGCCCATCCGGAGCTCGCCGCGCTCGCCCACGTTGTGCCGCTGCAGCTGCTGTCGTACTTCACCGCGATGGAGCGTGGCACCGACATCGACAAGCCCCGCAACCTCGCCAAGTCCGTCACGGTCGAATGACGGCCGCCGGGCCCTGCCCGGCATCTCCTTGAATTCAACTGCTTCACCCCTTGCACCACAACCACTTCGGCACCGACGGCATCCGCGGCCGTGTCGGCGAGCTGCCCATCACCGCGGACTACGTCGAGCGCCTGGGTCTTGCCTTCGGCCACATGCTGTGCGAGCGCACCGGCCTTGTCCACCCCAGGCTGGTGCTCGGGCGCGACACGCGCGAATCCGGCCCGATGCTGGAGGCGGCGCTCACGACCGGCCTGCTGCGCGCGGGCGTGAGCGTCATGCGCCTGGGCGTGGTGCCGTCGCCGGCCGTCGCGCACCTGGCCGCCCGCTACGGCGCCCAGGCCGGTGCGGTCATCTCGGCCTCGCACAACCCGGCTTGCGACAATGGCATCAAGTTCTTCGACGCGCAGGGCCGCAAGCTCTCCGACGAGGACCAGGCGCGCGTGGTGCAGCTGCTCACGCAGCCCCGCTCCGCTGTCGAGGACATCGGGCGGCTGGACACCGCGCCTCGGGCCGTATCGGACTATGTCGATTTCCTGCTCGGTACGGAGCCCGGGGTGAGCCTTGCCGGCCAGACGCTCGTGGTGGACGCGGCGCACGGCGCGGCCAGCGCCTGCGCGCGCGAGGTCTTCGAGCGACTCGGTGCCCGGGTGCACCTGATGGGCGCCGAGCCCGATGGACTCAACATCAACGACGGAGTCGGTGCGCTTCACCCCGAGGGGCTGGCCAGGGCCGTCCTGCAGACCGGGGCCCACGCCGGTGTCGCGCTCGACGGCGATGCGGACCGGCTCGTGATGGTCGACGCCCGAGGGCAGGTGCTGGACGGCGACGCCATTCTCTACGTGCTCACTCGCGACCGTCTCGTGCGCGGACCCGTCCCCGGGGTGGCTGGTACCGTGACGTCCAATGCGGGCCTGGAGCACGCGCTCGCGCGTCTCGGTGTCGCCTTCGTGCGCACCAAGGTGGGCGACTGCCATGTCGCCCAGGCGCTCGATGAGCGCGGCTGGACGCTGGGCGCGGAGACCTCCGGACATGTGCTGGACTTCTCGAAGCTCACTACCGGAGACGGGCTGCTGGCTGCGCTCGGGGTGCTCGCTGCGATGACCCGGGCCGGCTCGTCCCTGCAGGTGCTCACCGAGGGGCTGGAGCTCTATCCGCAGCACAAGGTGAACGTGACGCTCGAGCGCGACGCACCTCGGGGTGCGTTCTGGGAGCGGGACGCCGGCTTCAAGGCAGCACTTTCCCGAGCCGAGGACGTGCTGCGAGGCTGCGGACGAGTGCTCGTGCGCGCTTCGGGCACCGAGCCGCTGGTGCGGGTCATGGTCGAGGCCCGCGACGCCGAACTTGCGCGAGAGCAGGCCGAGCAGCTCGCTCAGGCCCTGTGCCGCGCCGCGCGGCCCGAGACAAACGCAGCCTGAGGAACTTGACTCCCCTTGCGGGAAGTCAAGTTTCCCTGCGGCAACTCGAGTTGTCAGGTGGAACCGGCGACTCAGGGCTGCGCGCAGGTGAGCAACGTGCGACAGGCGGCCCTCATCCAGGGCAGTGTCGACTCGCGCAACAGGTCCTCGACCGGGTGGATGGCGGTGAGCGCGGAACTCGGTGTCTTCAGGAGCAGGCGCAGCTGGCTCGCACCGAATGATGCCGACTGCCAGTCTCGGGGGCGGCTGCCTTGCACGAGCCGCACTGTTCCCAGCATCCGTTGCGCGGTGCCCAGCACCGCGCCTTCCAGCGGCTGCTCGGCGCCGGCCTCCACCCACACGCTCACGCGCCCGGCCCACTCGGTGCGCACGACAAGCCCCAGCAGCGCATCGCACGGGCTGCGAGCCGCTTCGTTCTGGGCGCGAACACGCGTGAACCACGATGTGGTGGCCCAGTCCTGGTCCAGCGCCTCGTGGCGCTCGAACGCATCGAGCAGGTAGCCCTCGGCCATGCAGCCGCGCACCATCGCGTCGCGGCAGTAGCGCAGAAAGCGCGAGACGTCTTCGTGTGCGAGGAAGGCCCGATGCAGGTCCTGCTCGATGAGGGCGGCGTCGGAGAGTGGAGCGGGCATCCTGATACGGCGTGACGAGGTCGAAGACAGCGGAACGCGACCGGCGAGGCCGCGAGGCGCAGAGCGGGCGCAGTGCCCCGGACCCCGGAGGCAGGGCCTGGGCGGAACACCCGACGACGGGCGGGCTCCTACGGCCACACCCTCACCGTTTCGAGCCCTTCGCGGGGCGAGCGTTCCATGCGTCGAATCCTCATCACCGGCGGCCCCGTGCATGCGCACCTGGATGCCGTCAAAATCGTCACCAATCGCTTTCGCGGCGGGCTCATCGCCCGCCTGGCCGACCGCCTGGCGGAGAACTTCGACTGCCAGGTGCTCTACCTGACGGCGCCGGGCGCCGAGGTGCCCGCCGAGCGCAGCAACTTGATGGTGCGCCGCCACAGCGGCTACCACGACTATCGCGAGAAAGTGCTGGGCTTTGCCCAGTCGGCCACCGACGTCATCCTGGGTGCGGCGGTCGCGAACCTCATTCCCGCCCAGCCCTGGGCGGGGAAGTTCCCGAGCCACGACTACGAGGAGGGCGACATCGTGAACATCCCGTTCATGGTGACGCCCCGAGTCATCGCGGACGTGAAGCGCCACGCGCCGCGCGTGAACCTCTTCGGCTTCAAGCTGCTCTCCGGTGCGCCGCACGGCGAGCTGATGCGCGCGGCCTGGGAGACCCTGGTGGGCTCCAAGGCCACGGCGGTCATCGCCAACGACGCCACCCAGCTCTCGCAGAAATACGTGCTGACCCGCGAGGGCGCCGAGCACCCGATGCTGGACGACGAGCTGCCGGACTTCCTCTGGAGCATGATGCTCGATGAGCACTACCGCACCGAGGTGCTGCTCGCGCAGTCGTCCCTCGAAGAGGCGGCCTGCGTGCGGCTCGGGCGCCTGCTCGCCGAGTACCGCGCCAAGCAGCCGGGCCTCTTCGTGACGACGCCCGACGGCATGGTCTTCGGTACCGCGGCCGTGCGCAGCGAAGGCGGTGGCTTCTGGACGACCGGTCGCGGCAAGCGCGAGCTCGACGAGCGCGTGAAGGTCGTCTCGGTCGACCACGTCAATCGCGTCGTGAGCACCGAGGGCAGCCGCGCCTCGCTCAACGCCCCACTGCTCGACAGCATCTTCAAGGCGCATCCTGCCGTGCACGCCATCATCCACGGTCATGTGCAGGACCCGATGCTGCGCACGCTCGAGTGGGCCCAGCCCGGCACGCTCGCCGACTCCGCCCGCGCGCCGTCGCAGACGTGCCGCTCCTTCAACGTCGCGCGCCACGGCTGCTTCTACCTGCTGGACGCCGAAGGCCGTCCCATCCTTTGAGGCCCCCATGGACTACCCTTCGCACGAGACCTACGAGCGCCTGTACGCGCGCTACTTCCAGGGTTCACGCACCGCGCAGCTTGTCGCGATGGCGGGTCCGCTTGCCCGTCGTCATGTCGTGGACCTGTGCGGCGGAGGCGGACGGCTGTCTGCGGCAGCGCTCGCCGCGGGCGCCGCGGGCTCGCTCATCGTCGACGAGTCGGGACCGATGGCAAGCGCTGCGCCCCTGGGCGTGACGGTGCGCATCCGTCCGGTCTTCCAGTGGCTGCAGGCGGCTCCTGACGCAAGCGTGGAAGTCGCGTTCTGCCAGCAGGCGGTGAACTACTGGCTCGATTCGGTCTGTGCGGCGCAGCTGGGCCGCGTGATGAAGCCCGGTGGCGTATTCGTCTTCAACACGTTCAACCGCAAGCCGCCGCCGGCACCTGTGCTCAAGCAGTATGCGCTGCAAGGTCGTGCCTACGTCGAGGCGAGCTGGCTTTCCGCGGGCGATTGGGTCGAGCACGTGCAGATGTGCGAAGGCGAGCCGCCGCACACCACCCGCTTCAGGTGGATTGCCCCCGAGACGTACCGGGAGATGCTCTCTCCTTGGTTCGAGCTCGAGGAGTTCGTGGACGGAGCGGCCACGGTCTGGCGCTGCGTGCGCCGAGGCTGAGGCTACGCGGCGGGCGGGCGGCCCGGCAAGAGGCTATACCTGAAAACGGCTCTGCTCGTTCAGGTTCGTGCTCGCAGGCGCCTCGGCCCTAGGTGAGGGCCCCGGCGCACACGCGGCATGTCGAGCCTTTCGGGCCCCCTCAACGCCTCGCCACCTGCCCAATCCATGAACACCGCACATACTCCCCTTCGTCTGGCCGACCCGGAAATCGAGTCGCTCGTAAGCGCCGAGGCGCATCGCCAGGAGCAGCACCTGGAGCTCATCGCAAGCGAGAATCACACGAGCCTCGCCGTCATGCAGGCGCAAGGCAGTGTGCTCACCAACAAGTACGCCGAGGGCTACCCGGGTCGGCGGTACTACGGTGGCTGCGAGCACGTCGATGGCGTGGAGACGCTGGCCATCGAGCGGGCCCGGGCGCTCTTCGGGGCCGAGGCGGCCAATGTGCAGCCTCACTCGGGCTCACAGGCCAACCAGGCTGTCTATCTGGCTTTCCTCAAGCCTGGCGAGCGCATCCTGGGGCTAGCCCTTCCGGAGGGCGGGCACCTGACTCACGGTGCTGCGGTCAACCAAAGCGGCAAGCTCTTCGAGGCCCACTTCTACAGCCTGGGTGCGGACGAGCGCATCGACTACGACGCCTTGCATGCGCAAGCCCGCGCCCTGCGGCCCCGCTTGCTGATTGCGGGAGCGTCCGCCTACGGCCGGCACATCGACTTCGAGCGCATGGCGCATATCGCACGCGACGCCGGAAGCCTCTTTATGGTGGACATGGCCCATTATGCGGGGCTCATCGCGGCGGGCGAGTACCCGAGCCCGGTGCCGCATGCCGACATCGTCACCAGCACGACGCACAAGACCTTGCGGGGGCCCCGAGGCGGGCTCATCCTCTCGCGCCAGGTGCACGCGGCCGCCATCAACAAAGCGGTCTTTCCCGGCATGCAGGGCGGCCCGCTCATGCACGTCATCGCCGCCAAGGCCGTCGCGTTCCGCGAGGCGGCCTCGGATGAGTTCAAGGTCTATCAGCGCCAAGTCCTCGCCAATGCCCGGGTCATGGCCCGAGTGTTCATGGAGGAAGGCATCCGCGTGGTCTCAGGGGGGACGGACAGCCACCTGTTCCTCCTCGACACGGGCTCGGTGGGCTTGAGCGGCCTTCAGGCCGAGCAGCTGTTGTCTCGAGCCAATGTGACGGTGAACCGCAACAGCATTCCCGGTGAAACGCGCGCCGCCACCGTTACCTCCGGCATCCGCATCGGAACCCCGGCCATCACGACTCGGGGGCTGCACGAGCGCGACTGCGAAACTCTCGCCCACCACATGGCCGCGAGCTTGCTTCGCCCCGACTCGGAAGAGATGCTTGTAGCGTTGAAGACGGCGGTGAAGGCCCTGACGCTCGCGTACCCGGTCTACGCGCCTTCGCGCGGGTAACGCTCGGCGCGAAACCTGTTCAAGAACTGCTGCAGGGCGCCGCGTCCTTGCAGCGGCCCGGCATGCTCAGCGCAGGCCGGTCTTGCGCTGCTCGGTCTGGATGGCCTCGGTGGTGAGGCAGGCTTCGCGCTCGCTCACGAACGCCTCGGCCTTCGCGCAGTCGAGGTAGCTGCCGCCCAGGAGGCTGCGCCGGGAAGAGCGGTCCGCCGCGGCGAACCCGCGCAGCATGTCGGAGCGGGCAGGCTCGGGCTGCACGGAGAGCGCAAGCTCGATGGCCTTGCGGTGCCGCTCGATGTGCCAGGCGGCCAGTTTCGGTGCGCAGGCCTTGACGCCAGCATGCTCGCGCCCGAGTTCCGTGCCCGCGTGATAGGCCGCCGATTCCGGCACGTCCGCCGGACGGCTCAGGTTCAGCGAGAACGTCATCGGTGGCGCGGGGTAGGGCAGCGGCGTGCTGCAGCCCGCGGCGAGGGCCGCTACGCCTGCGATGGCCAGCATCCGAACTCCGGGGGCCCGGGCGAGAAGGGGGTCGAGTGCGCCTGCAAGGCGTGCGGCGACAGTACGAAGCATGCGAAGGACGGTAAGCATGTCCTTCTGTAGCGAGCGCCCTGCACAGGTCAGCCTTGCGACCCCTGTGCGCTGCCGGACCCCTGCGGTCCTTTTTCCTGGAACAGCACCGGGACGGGGACCGGCTCGGAAATGGGGTCGGCGTCGGGGTTGGGCCAGCGGTCCGTCACCACGCGCCAGGCGAAGACCGGATGCGTGCGGCCGGCCTGGTGAATGGCGGGCGTGCGGTTCTCGGTGCGCGCGAGCAGCATCGCCCGCCCGTTGGGGGGCACATCGACGAATTCGCTGCGCGTCTCGTCCAGCCACAGCGCCTTGTCGCAGTCGGGGCCGAGGCGGGCAGCCAGCGCCCGCAGCTCGGTCTGCGAAGTACCCTCTTCGCAGAAGTAGAAAGGAGAGTGCGCGGTGTGGCCTGCCTTCGGGGCGAGCAGACGCATTCCCTGGATTTCGGCCGCATGCACGAGCGGACTCATCAGGTCCAGCGGATGCTTGGGGTAGGCGGCACGGGCGAGCTCTCGCGCCTTCTTGCCGCTGGTGGCTCGCACGATGAACTGCGGGATGTATTCGGTGAACTTGACCGAGAGGTCGGTGTAGAGCACGAAGAGCACGAGACGGTCCGGCGGGGTGGTTGCAATCTTGTTGGAGCCAGACCGATGTCGGGGGTTCCCGCCTGGCCTGCTGTTCGCCATTCGCTACAGGAGGCAGGCCCACTCGAGATTCCTCCATGAACAGCATCCCCACCCTTCAAGCCCTGGCCGCTGCCGGTCTGTCCCCGACCGGACGGCAGCCTCGTCAGCCGGAGTTCCGCCATTTCGCGCGCCCCGGCCGCTCCCGCACCCCGACACCCGAGGCGGTGCGAACGGAGCCGCCGAACCCGATGGCCACACAGGACTTCGTCTCGCTCGAAGCCCGGGTGCTCGCTCGGCTCGGCATCACGAGCACGGTCGATGCGGTGCGCGTCTTCTACGGCGTCTCCCCGCAACGGTAGGTCCCGGCATGTGCCTGCGGCTTGCCGCATTCCCCTGACGCCCGCCCCTCCCGGTGGGCGTCTTCTTTTTGCGTTGTTCCGTCGAGGGGCTCGGAGGCCGGCAGGCCCGCACTCGCTACAGGTTCTCGAGGACAACCACCCGAGGACCTGCATGACCTGCACCCCTGACCCGGGCGCCACGGCGCCCATCGAAACCAAGACCTTCTACGGCTTGCGGCACGCCCGCACCGGTGAGCTGCTGCGCCTGGGCAACCTGGAGCACTGCTACGGCGGGGGCTTCGAGCTCAGCACGGATGAGCGTCACGAGCCCTTCGCGGTCGAGACCGCCGATGAGCTCGCGATGGCGCTCTTCGAGAACACCCCGGGCTACAACACGAGCGCAACCTGTCCCAACTGGGGCGGTCACGCGCGTGAAGACCTGCAGCCCGTGCGCGTGACAATGACCACGGCCTTCGAGCCGGTGGCACTTGCGTCCGCGCTCACGTTTCGCACCATCGAAGTTCGCAGCATCCACCGCCTGCTCGTGCGCCGCTATGCCGGTGCCGACGTGTTCGAGGGCGTGGACGAGGCTGAAACCTTCGTCTTCTGGCTCGTCGAGCTGCCCGAAGGGCAGACGCTGGAGAGCGTCGCTGCCCGTGAGGGCGAGCTCGTCTTCGGGGGCGACAAGTGGACGCGGCGCAAGCTGCTGCGTGCGTTGCCCGTTCCCGAGGATTACGTCGACCTGCTGAACGGCAAGCCCGGCGCCCTGCTGATTGCCACCGGTGTCAAGTACTGACCGACTCGCGTCGGAGAAAGAACCCCTGTTTCCATGAACAAGCAAGACTTCCTGAAGCTCGTCGCCCAGGACTACGCCCCGACGCTCGTGAGCATCGACGGCGCCGCGATGATGGCCACGACGCTGCAGGCGGGCAACTGTTCGCTCGTCAGCACCGACTTTCCGTTCGATACGACCCCCACCGGCGGCGTGAACGAGTGCCCGGTGGTGTTCGCCGCCGCGCGCTACCTGCTCGCGATGACCGCGCTGCAGTTCCGCTTCTGGGCGGTGGATGGCTCCGGCCAGTTCCTGCGCTACGACTACCAGGGCAAGGTCGGCTCGACCGGTCTGGCCTACGCCTTCGGGCAAGCTTGGGGCGACACCCCTGAGCCGGGCGAAGCCCTCATCGAGGCGTCACAGACGCTCATCGGTGTGGAAGCGGCCTTCGGCGCCACCCTGCCCGGTGTGGCCGAGCGACGCGATGTGCTGGCCGAGGTGCTCTCGGGCGAAGCGCAGGGCCTGGTGGCCTTCGTGCTGCGCTACATCGCGGAGCGCGGCCGCGTGGACGTGACGCTTGCGTACCACGTCTCGCGCCGGCTGCCCACCGCCTATGGCGACGTCTACCTGAAGAAGGCGATGCTCTTCCTGGGCTTTCTCGCCAGCTACCTGAAGGCAAGCGGCGCGATGCCGCAGGTCACCGAAGACCTGTGTGCCTACGCCGACTACCAGGTGCCGAATGTGATGCGTCACTTCGGCATCCTGCGCTACTGCGACGAACTCGCCGAGCGCATCGCAGGCCGCGAGCTGCTCCCCAAGGGCGGACGCGAGGAGCGCGCGATTCGCGCGGCCACCGTGCTCGGTGCCGAGGCGTTCGCCAAGATGCACCGGGTCACCGCCGCCGAGTTCGACTGGTGGTGCTTCCAGCAACGCAAGGTCCCGGTCACCCCGTTCCACCTGACGGACACGACCGACTACTGATGTCACGGCGCAGGCCCGTCCTGTACCGAACGTCGATTCCCCGCGCCCTCGAATCTCGAGGGCGCGTTCTTTTGGCAACGCCGCGGCTATCGCCCCTGGCCGATAAACGCCAGGTATCGGTCCTGGGCGATAGCGCGTCCCGGGGTCCCTCGCAGAACATCCCAGGAGCTGCGCACTCCAAGTCACGATGAACCCGACCCCGACCCTGGACGCCGACCTGCAGGCGATACTCGATGAGCGTCGCGCCTCGATGGCGCTCTTCACCGATGAGCACCGCCCGCTCAATCTCTACGCCCTCTACCGGGAAGACCTCGAGATGCCCGCGGGCAAGCTCGCGGCCCAGTGCGGGCACGCCTTCCAGCTCGCGCTGGAGGCCGCCCGTGCGCGCGACGCCGGCATCGAGGCCCGCTACAAGGGCAGCGGCAACGGCACCAAGGTCGTGATGAAGGCCCGCAACCTCGGCCAGCTCATACGCGCCTACCGGGACGCGCAGGCGGCCGGGCTGCCCTGTGCGCTCGTCATCGACCGCGGCCACGTGCTGCCGCCGCATTTCGACGGCCAGCCGCTCTTCACGGCGCTGGGCATCGGCCCGTGCTATCGCGACGAGGCGGCAGGGTTCCTCAAACGCTACACGCTGGCGCGCTGACGCACCCGGGCCTGTGCTGCCGTCGGCCCCTTCTTTCGAGCTGCTCATGAACCTTCGCCTGTACCGCACCCTCTACTGGACTCAAGCCGACGTGCCGCTCTCCGAGATGCGCATCGGCGGCCCGCCCGCGCCTCTCGTGCTGGCCCATCGCGATGAGCTGCAGATGCAGACGCCCGAGGGCGAATGGGTGCCCGTGCCCGTCGTCGAAGGCCCGGTGCCCGAGAATCCGCAGGACAGGGCCCGGCGCGAGCGGGACGAGGCGATGCAGGCCGACCTGCAGCGCATGTTCCAGGAGAATCCCGAGCTCCTCACCCCGGTTCGGCTTCGCAGCTTCGTGCGAGCGCCCGGCGCGCACGCGGGCGGGGCTCCCGACGGCTCGGACTGACCTCATGACCACACGGGTCGCGACATACCGGTTGCGCGGTCTGCTGCGGGCCGCTGCGGTGCTGCTTGCGGCAGCGGGCAATGCGCAGGCGCTGCAGCCGCCCGACGCCGCCAGCAGCGCCGAGCCTTTGGCTGCCCGCCTGGCGTCTGCGCAGGAGCCGCAGGCAAAGTTCTCCACCGACGCTGCGCTCATTCGCGCCCGGGCCGGGAGCCCCCTCGCGATGCCCGCGACGCTTCGCGACTGCGAGCTCGAGAGCCGCGTGCTGCGCACGGATACCCAGCTCGAGCCTGGGTGCCGGTACCGGATGAGCCTTCAGATTCGGGCCCCGCTCACGCTCGATTGCCGGGGCGCCGTGCTGGAGGGCGACAACCGCCGGGTGGCCGCTGTCTATGTGAACTCCGACGGCAAGCCGCTGCGCGGCGTGACGGTGCGCAACTGCATCATTCAGCACTACAAGGGCTCGGGCCTCACCGTGGGCTGGGCGGCCTGGCAAGACGACAAGCGGCGCGGCCGCACGCCCGCGCAGCAACGGGCCCTCACGCCCCAGGACGTGACGCTCTCGAACCTGCTCGTGCAGGACATCGACGGCGCGGGCCTCTTCATCGGCGACTACACCACGCGCGTCACCATCGAGCGCGTCACCCTGCGACGCATCGCCCACGTCGGCATCTACTTCGAGCAGGCCGGCGAAGGCCATGTGCTGCGCCACTCCGTGCTGCAGGACGGGGGCCGTGCGAGCAACCAGCCCGCGGTCGCCATCGACGCCTCGGGCCCGCACGACATCCACCACAACGTCTTCGAGCGGTTTGCGCTCGCCGGCGTCTCGCTCTATCGCAACTGCTGGGAGCAGGCGGCATCGAACCCCCATTCGCTGCCTCGGCTGCAGGGCGCACACGGCAACCTGATTCGCAACAACGTGTTCTCCGAACTCGACGTGGGCGTGTGGGTGGCGAGTCGCATGAGCCGCGACATCCGCCTGATGGGTTGCGGCCTGCCGGTCTTTCACGAGGAGGGCGTTCGCAAGTTCGTCGAGGACGACGCCGAGCGAAACGAGGTGCGCTCCAATCTGTTCGAGCGCATCCGGCGCCGTGCGGTCGTGGTCGAGGACGACCACAACGCCGTGCTCGACAACGTGTTCTCCGAGCTCTCGGGCCCTGCCGTCACCGTCGGCACGCCCCATCGCGCTACCGTGCTTAAGGACCCCGTCAAGGGCGTTCGCGTGCGCGACAATCGGATGGCCGCTGGCAGCCCAGCACCCGTACAGGTGCACGACGGCGCCGAGCTCAAGCCCTAGGCGCTGCTCGGCTGTCCGGGGCCTTCCGCCGCGCCGCGGTGCGGCTCGCGAGCCGGGAACCGGTCGCCTTTACCGGGCTCCAACAGGCATCGGGCCGCGCTGTCGCCCGCAGTCCTCGCCCCTGACGGGTGGCCGGTTTCTGCCGGTAGGCGAAGACAGCGCACGAGACTGTCCGCCCTTCACCTCCCGTGCTTTCTTGAAGCCTCGAGCGTGCGGCCGGAAACGAGGACATCCCGCCCCCAGGCACGCTCGTGTCGACTAGGAGCACTCCATGTTTCGTTCCATCCATCCCCGCCAGCAGGCTGTCGCCATCGAGGCGTTCGTGCAGACGCTGGGCGCTCGCGCCAAGCATTCCGAGGTGCTCGAGCTCGTTGCGCGCCTGAACGGCGCACCTCACTACAACGCGCTGGTCGCCGCCACCGGAAGCGGTCGGCCCGATGCCCTCACGCGTCGCATCAAGGGCTGGCTCGCCGCCCGGTTCGAACGCCTTGCCCCCGTCATCGAGGCCTGGACACCCGCAGCCGTCGAGCCCGCAGGCAGGGCACTGCCCGAGGCGATGGCTGCCCTGATGTTCGAGGCAGGCCAGGGTGCTGCGTCCGAGCGCGAGGCGAATCGCCGCATTGCCGAGGCGCTCGCAGAGGCGGGTCGACACATCGCCGAGTTCGAGGACCTGGCCTACAAGGCGGCCGGCTTCAATCGCGTCGTGTCGGTTCCGTCCGGCGCCAAGCTTCTTAGCGTGAGAGTGTCTCTCTTCGACGAAGAGGACCAGACCTTCGAATTCCTGCTCGACGGCGACCCGGTTCGACTCACCTTGGGTGAGCCCGCAGACGATGCCCATGCTGAGAGCTCGGCGATTCTCGAAGGCATCCTGGAACGCTCCGCGCTGGCCGAGGCCATCGTGCACTACCCTCGTGCGGACCGCTATGGCGTGCCTGAAGAAGCTACCTCCCGAGGCGCGCGAGCCTGGGCCTGGGCCGAGGGCTTTGCGGTGACCGAGGATTTCGAGGGAACCGGCGAGGACAGCGGCGACGACACGCCCGCCTGGGCGGACCTGGGGCTGTGGGTCCGCGAAGACGACCTCGAGGCGCTTCGCGAGTATGCCCGCGGCGCCGGCGCAGTCTGAGCCGGCTTCTCTGAAAGCCGTGGCCGGCATCGGTGCGTGAGCCAGGTCGTTTCCTGCCGCTGCGCACATTCGCGGTTCCTGCGGGTGCGGCAGCGAATCCGCCGATGCCGGCCTTCAAGCTCATCGAGCTGCATTCCGCCCGTCGAGCCGTGGCTGTTCGCGATGAACCGGAGGGCCTGCAACAGGTCGGTCAGCGCGACACGAGCCAACCGAGGATTCGCTACCCTCTGAGCCAACTCATTGAAGACCCCCTCATGAAAACAATCCGTGCCGAAGAGCAACTCCGCTACAACCGGTGGGCCGCCACCTGGTGGAATCCTGACGGGCCCATGAAACCGTTGCACCGGATGAATGGTTTGCGGGCACAGACCCTCCTCGAGTGGGCCACAAGGGCCTTCGGTACCGTCCAGGACCTGCGAGTGCTGGACGTAGGGTGCGGAGCGGGATTGATGTCCGAGGCGTTCGCACGAGCAGGCGCGCATGTCGTGGGGGTCGATGCGGCACACCGCAATATCGAGGCTGCCCGAACTCATGCTGAACAAGGCGGGCTGCGCATCGACTACCGAGCCGGAGAAGTCGAAGAGGTGCTCGAGTCCGGCGAGGCGTTCGACATCGTTCTGCTGCTCGAAGTCGTCGAGCACGTCGACAACCTGCCCGAGTTCTTCCGGTTCTGCGCCGGCAGGCTCGCCCCCGGCGGGTTGCTGGCGGTGTCGACCATCAACCGCACGCTGGCAAGTTGGCTCATCGCCATCGTGGGGGCCGAGTACATACTGAAAGTGCTGCCCCGGGGCACCCACTCCTGGAGGCAGTTCGTGACGCCCGCTGAAACCGAGGCGCTTGCCGGTTCAGCGGGGCTCGAGCTCGTGCATGCAACGGGCATGCGCTATGACCCGTTTCGCCACCGAGCCTCCTGGTGCAGCAGCCGACTGGTCAACTACCTGTCGGTGTTTCGCCGCTGAACCAAAGGTTGTGCCGGCGCTCTCTCTCTTTCATAGCGCGCCTGGCTCAAATACGATACGCGAGTCGGACCGCGAGCCTTGAGCCGGAGCCGACCAGGGCGCACCACATCCTTGCAGCGATGCTTTTCCGTGTGGCAGGGTCGCTGGAGGCCAGAGCCCGGGCCTCGTCACGGTGATGCTGTTCATCTGCCTGGCAGTTCGCGAGCAGGGCCTTCAGTCCCTGATGCTGCGGCAGCGCCTCGAGCCGCTCTAGCTGGCGGGCATAGTGCTCATCGACGAACGTCTCGACCGCCTCGATGGTCTGATATACCGCTCGAGGTCCGACCAGCGCAGGCAAGGCGCCGGTCATAAACCCGGCGACACGCCAGGCTCCGAGCAACCGGCTGCGATGCACGTCAGGCACCAAGGCGTTCATCTGGGCCAGGTGCTCTTTCTCGGTTGCCAGGTGTCGGCGCGCAAACCGCGTGAGGCCGGGGTCCCGGGTGACTGCCAGGACGCCGCGATAAATCCAGACCGCTCCCGTCTCACCCGCGTGGTCGGTTCGCAGGTCCGCCAAGACGTCTTTCGGGTAACGCGCGTGGCGCTCGGTCACGGGTACTCCACGGAGTCGGTCCTGCCCCTGAAAATCCAGTAGACGAAGGCGGTGTAGGCGACGATGGCCGGCAGCACGATGGCCGCCCCGATGGCGATGGCGCTCAAGGCCTCGGGCGAGACCGCCGCCTCCCATACCGTGAGCTTGTCGACCACGATATAGGGCAGGATGCTCACGGCCAACCCCGCGAAGGAGAGCACGAAGATTCCGCACGCAAGCAGGAACGGGCTGCTCCGGGGCCCAGGCGCGGGCTCCCGGCCAAGCGCCTTCCAGAGGGCTGTGAAGAGCACGAGCGTGAGAAGAGGAATCGGGCTCAGCCATGCGAAGAGGGGCCAGGAGAACCACCGTTCGAAGATGCTCTGCGAGACCAGCGGAGTCACTGCCGAGATGAGTGCGATGCCCACTGCCGTGCCCACCAAAGACACACGGGCCCAGCGCAGCGCCTGCTCGTGCAGGCTGTTGTCGCACTTCATCAGCACCCAGCAGGCGCCCAGCAGCCCATAGCCGCACAACATCGCGAGTCCAACCACCACCTCGAAGAGCGCAGACAGCGCACCCGATTCGAACCCTGTGATGTAGCGCGCGAGCATCACGCCTTGAGAGAACGCGGCGATGACCGAGCCTGCATGAAAGGCACGCGTCCACAGGACCTTCTGCTGTGCAGGGGCCTTGGTCCGGAAGTCGAACGAGACGCCTCGCAGGATGAGCCCGAAGAGCATCAGTGCGACCGGTCCGTACAGATGAGTGAGGATGTAGCCATGAGCCTTCGGAAACGCAGTGAGCAACAATCCGATACCAAGTACCAGCCAGGTTTCGTTGGCGTCCCAGAAGGGCCCGATGGAGGACACCATGCGGTCCTGCTGAGCGGGCTGCGCGCGCGACAGCAAGATGCCCACACCCAGGTCATAGCCGTCCAGGATGACGTAGACGAGAAGCGAGAGCCCAAGCAGGCCCAGGAACACCAGGGGCAGCGCCGTCTGGCCCGACACGGCGCTCAGGATGTCGCTCATGCGGGCACCTCGGACTTCTTGGCCAGGTGAAACACCACCCGGACGTAGGCGACAATCAGGACCGCGTAGACGAGCAGGTACATCGCAAGGCTCGAAGCCACCATGGTACCGGGCACGCTGGCCACCGCGTCGGCCGTCTTCAACACACCGTGCACCAACCACGGTTGCCTGCCGATTTCAGTCACGTACCAGCCTGCCACGAGGGCCACCCAGCCGGAGAATGTCATCAGAGCGAAGGCGCGCAACAGCCACGGGGAGAACGTCTTTTTCCTGAGCACTCGCCAGGCCCCGAAGGCAGACAGCGCCAGCATCGCGACACCTGTGCCCACCATCACTCGGAACGCGTAGAAGACCGGCGCCATGCGCGGGGCGTCCTCGAAGTCATTCAGACCCTGGACACGACCGTCGAGCTCGTGCGTGAGGTACAGGCTCGCAAGCTTCGGAATCGTGATTTCGAAGTCGTTTTTCCGCGCCTCCTGGTTCGGCACCGCGAACACCACCATTGGCGCCCCGTCCGTCGTCTCCCAGAGGCCCTCCATCGCGGCCACTTTGGCGGGCTGGTGCTTGAGGGTGTTGAGGCCGTGCAGGTCACCGGCCACGATTTGCAGCGGCGCGAGCACGGCGGCCACGAGCACGGCCGTGCGCAGGTTCGAGCGCGCCACCTCCGAGGAGGCGTTCTTCAGCAGTCGATACGCGGACAGTCCCGCGACCAGAAAGGAGGCTGTCAGCCCGGAGGCGAGCAGCATGTGCGTGAAGCGGTACGGAAATGAGGGATTGAAGATGACGTGCAGCCAGCTCGTCACCTGCGCCTTGCCGTCAATCATCTCGAAGCCGGCGGGCGTGTGCATCCAGCTGTTGAGCGCCAGAATCCAGAACGAGGACACCGTCATGCCGAGGGCGACGATGAGGGTCGAGACGAAATGCAGCTTGGCAGAGACGCGCTTGGCGCCGAAGAGCATCACGCCCAGGAACGTCGCCTCCAGAAAGAACGCGGTCATCACCTCGTAGGCCAAGAGAGGCCCTGCGACGTTGCCCACCGTGTTCATGAATCCCGGCCAGTTCGTTCCGAACTGAAAGCTCATCGTGATGCCCGACACCACGCCGAGGGCGAAGGTCAGCGCAAACACCTTCACCCAGAACCGATAGCTGTCCATCCAGACGGGCGAGGCATCCGGGCGCAACGATTTTGCACGCCAGTAGACGAGAAACCAGCCCAGCGCCACCGTAATGGCAGGAAAAAGGATGTGGAACGTGATGTTGGCCGCGAACTGGATTCGCGACAGCAGCATCGAGTCGTGCAGGGCTTCCATGGTGCTCTCCGAACGGACGGCGCTCCTCGACGAGATGGCCGATTCGGAGACGTCAACGCCTATAGCGAGCGCATCAGGGAAAACCCTGCAGTCGGCCTGGAATCGAGTCGCTGTGCACCGCACGGGCGCCTACCGGCGGTTGTCCGAGCGTCAGAGCATCACGAGCCCGTGAAACTGCGATGCATCGGCGGCCCGCGGATTCGGCTCGCCCAGGAAAAAGCCGCCCGGCTCAGGGAGCGCGGGCGGCGAAAGAAGGCGTTGCGTCGGGTTCAGCCGATGCGGGTGGACTTCAGGGTCAGGTTCCGGAAGGCGTTGGCATAGGCCAGCTCGCCGGCTTGAGTGACCACGAACTCGACCTTGTCCTTGGGGGCCGTCATGCGCAGCACGGCTTCGTCGGGGAGGTTGAGCACCTGTATCCGGTAGATGCCCTGGATTCTTTCGAGCATCACCAAGGCGCCCGCCGGGCAGCCGTCCAGCATCGAGATGCGCTCGATGCGACCGGTGACCAGCTGGCCGGCAACCGGTGCGTCCGAGAAGAACGTCCGGCCGTGGTACTCGAGGTCGGCTTCCGCCACCTCGTGCCAGTCGGGCGAGCCCATCACGCAGCGCACCGTGTACTTGCCCTGGGCGGTTGCGGGTGCCAGGTTTACCTTGCACAGGCTGCCGGCTGCAATCAGCACGGAGCCATCCTCCGCCAGCTGGTCGCGCAGCACGCGAACCGTCTCGTCGCTCTTGAAGCGAGGGTTGTAAATCGAATTCATGAGTGTCCTTGCAGGGAAGGAAAAAGCGATTCCCCGTGAACCGTATAGGGCTTGCGGGAATCTCCGGGCTGCCCGAAGCTCTCACCCGGTACGATGTCTGCCATGTCCCGACCCAACGCGTCGCCCGCGCCTGTCCTGTTCACGCCGCCCGACTTCGACACCGAAGACTGGCGCGCGCCCGACATGCCAGGCCCAGGGATTGCAAAAGCGGCGATGGAGAAGCTGCTGGCCACACGGACAGCCGACATGCCCAGCTGGGAAGGGCATCTGCACGAGTCCCGTCTGCGCGACCGCTACATCGCGGCTTACGGCTTTGCGCTGCTCAGTGCTGAAACACTCGGGGTGCTCGCGCAGCTGCTCGCAGCCTTGAACGTGCTGGAGGTCGGAGCGGGCTCCGGGTACCTGAGCCATGCGCTGTGTGCGCTCGGCGTCTTCGTGCAGGCCAGCGAGCGCGGCGACGATTCCGCGGGGCGCTACGGCATTCGCACGGTTTGGCAACGCGACCATGAGGGCGATTCGGCGGTGCTGTTGCCGGGCGAGTTCGAGGCGGTGCTGATGAGCTGGCCGCCACACCGCAGCCCGTTTGCCAGCCGCATCGCGCATGCGATGCGTTGCGGACAGCTCCTTGTCTACGAAGGCGAGGGAGCCGGTGGCTGCACGGCGGATGCAGCGTTCTTCGAGACCGTAGGGGATAACCGTCTCTTCGAGCGGCTCACCGAGGTCGAGCAGCGCCTGAACGCGGGCCATCTGCAGTTCTCCTGCATGCACGACCGCTGGTTCGTCTACCGCAAGCGAGCTCGCTGAAGACGCGGGGGGCTCTCCGGGCTCTCGAGGCGACCGCGCACGCCTCATTCAATGAAAAAGCCCGTGCATCGGTGGATGCACGGGCTTGGAGTCAATCAGTCGGCGGGTTGTGCCCGCGTTCCAGGTCAGCCGGCCAGGTAGGCGGCCGACTCCTTTTCCTGGGCCAGCAGGCCCAGCATCTCGACCGCGTTGGCGCGGGCTTCTTCCTCGGTGTCGAACGAGTGCTCGCAGGCGTTACCCTGGTCATCGAGCCAGTCCCACATGCCGCGGATTTCTTCTTCTTCGGCCTGCACCGTGCTTACTTCGTGGCGCTCGCAGAGCAGCCGATGCAGCAGCACCGGACGGCACTGCGCGAGCCAGTCGAGCAGCTGCGGGCCGTCGACTTGGCACTCGAAGCCGGGCGGGTTCTTCAGGCGGCTCTTCTGCACGGCCCCGAGGTAGCCAAAGGCTTCCACGAGGTCGGCGTCGAGCTGCATGCGCTCGGCGTAGAGCGCCACCTCGTCGGTGCACTCGCTGCCCACGTAGCCCACATTCACGATGGCTTCGAGCGCCTCGTCGCTCGCTTGCGCGAGAAACGGACGGGCATCGAAGTAGACCTCGAACACATGGTCGTCGGTCCAGAACTTCGCGCGCACCTCGGGGCCCATCGTCGCTGGCAGCTTGCGCTGCGCGAAGACCGAATCGGGCACCAGGCGCTCGAGCTGCTCGTAGGCTTGCTGGGCACCCTCTGCGGTCAGGTACCATCCGGCCTCGCCGTTGCAGGCAACCTCGACGCGCAGCGTGCCGCGCACGCCCGGCAACGAGGCTTCGAAGGCGCCCCGGGCCGGAGTCTTCTCGGGCCGGAAGTCACCTGCATCGACTGTGCACTGCACGGTCGCGAGGTTTGCCGGCACGTTCCAGCCACCCCAGCTCAGTACGCCCGAGAGCGACTCGCCGCAGGCGGCGCGCGCCCGCTCGAGCGTCTGGGGGCCGTCTTGCGAGAGCTCGACGGGGGTGCCCAGCGCATGCGCCAGGCGCACGAAGAATCGCGTCGAGTCGCCGTAGCCCTTGAGCCAGGCGTAGACGGGGTGCGTTGCTTCGGGGCCCGCCACCTCCACGGATTGCTCCGCACCAGTGGTGGCCGTTGCCAGGCCCGCTTTCAGGATATGCCAGTCGCGCTTGTCGAGCGCGGCCGCCAACGCATGCAGCAGCGCGCTGTGAGGCACGCCGTGTCCGGCGCGCTTGAGCGAGGCGCCCATGGCTTTCGCCACAGCCTTCAGTTCGGCTTCGGTAGTGTTCACGGGAGTTTCCTTGGTAGCCATGTCGAATGTTCTCCATTCGCCAGGGCGGTTCAACCCGCGCAGGATGCGCGTTCAGGTAAAGGCGGTCGGATTGGCTTTCAGTTGAATCGCCCCGGCATGAATGCAGGAGGTTTTCGAACGAAGCTGCTTGGGAAACGTACAGAGGATTTACCATGCGCCGCGGTGGGCGCCCGACCGGTGGGCTGTCTCTGTGGCCTGTGCGTGAGTGTAGCGAGGCCCCGGAGCGTTCCCGCGTGGTCCCCGGGCTTGCAGGGCGCCTTCGGGGCGTCTTTCTTCTGGAGGCAGGACCACGCCCGTCCCGGTGTCGAGACGGATTCGTTAAGAGCGCAATGGAAAGAAGCCCGCGACGAGGAGGTCGCGGGCTTCAGGGAAATCACGGCTTGGAGGCCGCTTTCTCGGGTTGCGCCGGATTGGCGCGCAGCGAGAGGTTCTCGAAAGCGAGCACCGGCAGCACGCGCTGCTCGTTGAGCAGCGTCGAGACGCGCACGGTATCGCCCTCACGGGTCACCGACAGGTCCTCGGAGCGGTTCTGGTCGGCCGAGTAGAGCTTGCTCTCCTGGCCTTGCAGCTGCAGCGTGTAGACCGTGTTGCCTTGACGCACTTCCTGGCCGATGCGAAGCACCTTTGCGGTCATCGAGACGTCGTTCGGCCGGGAAGCCGACCCCATCTCGGTGCGCTCGATGTTCATCTTCGACTGGAAGGCACGGATGGCAGCGGGCAAGGTGTCGGCCACCGCCACGCGCTGGTAGTCGCGGATGTCCACGACGCCGTAGGCGCGAGCGATGCCGGTGCCGTCGCGCAGCGCCATCACGTAGGCCGGCGATTCACCGCCCACCATGAACGGCAGTGCGTTGGTCGCCTCGTACTTCTTCTCAGGATTGACGCCCTGGGCGGCGGCTTGCGCCACCGACTCGGTCACGCCCACCATCGAGTAGCGGGTCACTTCCTTGGTGCGGGTGTCGACCAGGAAGTAGCCGACGATGCCGTTGTCACGGCCCACCGAAGTGATGCCCGCGTAGAAGTAGGCCTTGCCGTCGGCGCCGTAGACCAGGTCCACGTCGCCCGAGAGCGCCAGCTTGTCCTTGTTGGAAGGATTCAGCCAGCCGTTCACGTACTCCAGCCGGTCCGAGAGCTGCGTCTTCACGAAGTCTTCGGGCTGGATGCGGTCGACCCAGGCGGGGGCGTCGGCGATGGTGTAGAACTTCACGTCACCGCTTTGCACATCCAGCACCACGACGCCCGAGGCGTCTTCGCCCGAGGCGCCCACGCGACGCTCGAAGACCGTCACGACCATGAACGGACGACCTTCGTCGTCGATTTCGGCCGAGAAGTCCGCGAGGCCGCGCGAGGCGTAGCCGCTGCCGCGCAGGTGCCGCTCCGGGTCATCGCCGAAGTAGGCCGACTCGATGTAGCGCAGCGCGAGCTTCTTGCCGGAGACTTCCGTCACCAGCTTCACGTCGCTCGGGTCGTTGGCGCTCACCACCACGTAGCCTGGGGTCGTGCGCTGACTGTTCCAGGAGAAGAGCCCCCGGTGTTCCAGGAAGCCCACCCAGACCAGCTCGTTGCCGACCTTCTGCTTGTGCAGCTCGCCGACCTTCGCCTGCGAGCCCAGTGCCGGAATCTCCGAGAGCTTCTTCTCGGCGGCGCGCAGCGCCATCGAGTAGGACACGAGCGGCGCGTTGGCGGTGTCCAGCGCGGGCAGTGACTTGGTCTCCGACGTCTTCTCGTTGCCCAGCAGCGCACGGTACGAGTCCGCGCGCAGCATCGGCATCGAGGCGAGCGAGAGCCCCACGAACATCAGGGCCGCCAGCCCCGCAGGGATGAAGAGCGCGACGTTCCAGTTGCGAGAGCCTCGCTCGTATCGATAGCTGCCGTCGTCGAGGGCGAGGTTGGCCACGCCGCCGACACCGAACACCACGGTGAGGAAGAACCACAGCGCGGCGTTGTCCATCGCCATCTGCGGCGAGAAGAGGTAGTAGCTTGCCGCCAGCACGAGGGCCAGCATCACGTTCACAAAGGTCTTCAAGAGACACTCCTTTCAGGTTGGAAATCAATGGCCTACCTCCGTGTAGCGCCAAGCCCCGAAGCCAGGCGCGCTGGTCTCTTGCCGGGAGTCGGGACGCCCCCTGCGGGCGGCGCACCTAAAGACGCGTTCTCGGAACCCCCGGACGGCGATTCGCTCTACTGGTCATGGCCGACCTGTTCACCCGTGCACCCGATGCGCCGCTCGCCGAGCTGCTTCGTCCCAAGACCCTGGACGAGGTGGTTGGCCAGCGCCACCTGCTGGACGAGCGTGGGGCGCTGCGCCTGGCCTTCGCGGCCGGGCGGCTGCCCTCCATGGTGCTCTGGGGGCCTCCTGGTGTTGGCAAGACGACGCTCGCCCGGCTCGCCGCGAGCCTTGCCGGTCACCGTTTCGTGGAGCTTTCCGCGACCTCGGCGGGCGTCAAGGAGATTCGCGAGGCCATCGAGCGGGCCCGGCTCGCTCTCGACATGCGCGGTGAGCGCACGGTGCTCTTCGTGGACGAGGTGCACCGCCTCAACAAGGGCCAGCAGGACGCGCTGCTGCCTTGCGTCGAGTCAGGCCAGGTCGTCCTGATTGGGGCCACGACCGAGCATCCGGGGCACTCGGTGAATCCGGCGCTGCTCTCGCGCACCCAGGTCTTCGTGTTGAAGCCTCTCGAGTCCGCGGACCTCGAACGATTGCTCGGGCGGGCGCTCGAGCGACTTGCACCGCTCAGCGCGACGCCGGCGGCTGCGGCGCTCCTGGTGAGCCTGGCCGATGGCGATGCGAGGCGGCTGCTCAATCTCGTGCAGACGCTCGGTGCGGCGGCCCAGGCCGACGGGCGCACCGAGCTCGATGAGACGTTCGTCACCGCGACGGCCGGGGCCGGTTTCCGGAGATTCGACACCGACACCCTCTACGACCTCATCTCGGCCTTCCAGAAGTGCATCCGCGGCTCGGACCCGAACGCCGCGCTCTATTGGCTCGCGAGGCTGCTGGACGGCGGTGCCGATGCGCGCTTCGTCGCTCGCCGTCTCATCGTGATGGCCTCCGAGGAAGTCGGCAACGCCGACCCGCGCGCGCTGCAGGTCGCGGTCGCCGCGGCCGACGCCTATGAACGGTTGGGGTCGCCCGAGGGCGACCGGGCCCTCGCGCAGGCGGCCGTCTACATCGCGGTCGCCCCCAAGTCGAACGCGGTCTACTCGGCCTGGAATGCTGCGCGCGAATTCGTCGCCCAGGACGTCTCGCGCGAGGTGCCGATGCACCTGCGCAATGCCACCTCGGCGCTGGCGGCAAAGCTCGGCGCACACGAGGGCTACCGCTACGCACACGACGAGCCCGATGCGTTCGCGGCCGGCGAGCACTACTTCCCGATGGACCTGCCCGAGCAGCCCTGGTACCAGCCTCGCGAGCGAGGACTCGAGATTCGCATCGGCGAGAAGCTGCGCCATCTGCAGGCGAGAAACGAAGAGGCCCGCGCGGCAGGCCGTGCGCGCAGGGCTGCGGCCCTCCCGAAGGTCCCTGCGGCAGCCGGTGCCCGGCGCAGAACATGAGCGAGCCCCGGGGCTCTCAGCCGGACTGTCCTCGCCACTCCGCCCGACCGATGTTCCTCTCGAGCCGTCCCGAGCCCTCGCGTGCCGTCACGCTTCGGCTTTTGTCCGTCCTCACGACGCTGAGCGGCGTCAGCGTGCTCACGCTGATGCCGGCGCTCGCGCTCGGCGTCATGCTGGCGTCCTCCCCGCTTCGGGCCACGGCCCAGGCGGTGCTCTGCGCGGCAGCCCTGTCGGGTGCGGCCTGGGGACTCATGTCCCGCCGTGCCGCGACCGGGCTGGGTCCGGCGTGCGCGCCGGCGATGTCCGTGATGTACGGGATGCTGGCCACCGGTGCCGCCTGGGCAGGGGGCGCCCTGGCGCTGCAGTCCCAGCTGTCGCTCGCGCCCGCACAGGCCCTGGGCCTCGTGGCCGTGGCGGCCTTGGCCGGATTTCCGGGGTTTGTCGCGATGAACCGGTCTCTGGTGAAGCTGGTGGCGCTGTTCAGAGGCGCTGCGTCCGACTGAGTCGGCTTGCGCTCGGGCCTTCAGGGCTAACAGTTTCGGGCAGGCTCCTTGTTCTGCCTTTTTGTCCTTGTGCCCCTTTCATGAAGTCCTCTTCACGGGCTGCAAGGGACCCATGCAGTGGCTCTCTCCGCAGGTGGCTCTGCTCGCATGAGACCCCGGTCTTGCTCTCCATGAGGAAGACCGGGGCTTTCTCCGGCGGGGGCCCTGCCAGGGTGCGTGTGCTCCCCCGGCCCGCGATGCTCAATCGTCGCGACCGTCCGTCGGGCAGGACACCTCGATGTGGCCAAGGTAGTGGTCGAACCGGGCGATGCCGGCCGCGCGCAGCCCCAGCGTGTCGAGGTTGAACATCGCCTCGTGGATGCGCGTCGAGGGGTACTTGCTGTGCAGCCGGCGCTGCTCGGCCCACAGCGCACGGACCTGCTCCACGGTGGGCGCGAACCGGAATGCGATGAACGCGCTGCGACCCGGCTCGGCGTTGTAGTAGGGAACGGCCTGGATGCCCGGGGCCTCGTTGCCACGCGCGCGACGCGCGGGCAGCACCGTCACCTGCGGGTTTGCCCGCAGCGCCTCGAGGGCACGGGGCAGGTCGTAGCTCGCCTCGTGGAAGTTGCCGTGCATGTAGTCGAAGTACACGCCCACCGGCAGCACCTCGTCGTTGCGGTCGAAGAGCATGTGCGAGCCGTGGTCCAGCCGGACGATGTCCTGCAGCGCGGCGCCGCCTTCGACGAACGCCCGGAAGGGCTCGTGCACCTCGCACTGCGTCTTCGACTGCTCGAGCACCTCCAGGGCGCCCATGAAGCCATGCAGGCGAGCGAGTTCTCGGAACTCGGGCACGACGAGCGTGAGCGTGTGCAGCTTCTCGATGTGCGAGGCGCGCCCAGCGAGAAAGGCCTGGATGGCGGGCGTGCGAGCCAGGCCTTCTTCCACGGTGCGTCCGGCCCGCAGCGCGAACGCCCGGGGCACCTCGAAGCCATCCGGGGCTCCCACGCTGAGCCGGTAGGCACACAGGCCCGGCTCCAGCTCGAGGTGCTCGAGCCGCAACTCGAGCTCCAGGCGAGCGGCCTGGCAGAAGACGGACGGAGCCGGGCCGCCTGCGGGCAGCTCGCTCGACGACGGCACGGCAGCCGGTACACAAGACAGGTTGGATTCGGACATTCGGGTTCCTCGGGGCGCGTATCGAGTGCGCGATAGCCTGGTTCGAGTCCGAGGGGCCCTGCGGGTTCCCGCTCTTCGGGCGGAGGCTCCACCCCGTTGTGAGGCAGGCGCTATAGAGGGGGCAACTTCAGCCCCAACCCCTTCACCCATGTCCCGACCGACCGACCTTCTGGTGCTCGAATCCCGGCCCCAGGCCCCCGACGAGGTGCTGTCCTACTACGACGGCCCCGTGCTGATGTGGCTCCACGCCCGGGACGGTCGCCAGTTCCTCGCCACGGCGCTGCCCGAGGACGGCGGCGAATGGCCTTTCCTGTTGCTGGACGTCTCCGATGCGTGGCGAGAGCGGCTGGAGGCCGGCCATGCGACGCTTCGCGAGGCGTACACGGCCCGCGGCGCGATGCTCTACCTGCTGCCCGACTACGGCGCCGAAGACCTCGAAATCGAGGAGCTCGATGAGCTCCCCGAGCACTGGCTGCCGGCAGACGAATACCTCGAGTAGGCCCGCCCGGCGGCCGCCGTGATGCAGCCCGCCGGCGCGCGCGGAGCCCCATGGGGAACCTTCCAAGGGGTTCGGGCCTCGGATGGCATGCCCATGATGCTTTCTCCCATCCCTCCCGACGCCCACTGGCCGCTTGCGGCACTGTGGCTCGCCTTCGCAGCCTGCGTGGGCAGCTTCCTGTCGATGCTCGTGCACCGATTGCCGCTCATCCTGGACGCCCAGGCCGAAGGCCGGGAGCCACCCCTGTCGCTCAGCCGCCCTGCCTCGCACTGCCCGGTGTGCGGCCATCGGCTGGGCCTGCTCGAGAACATTCCTCTGCTGGGATGGGTGCTGGCGGGGGGTCGATGCCGACATTGCAAGACGGCTATTCCGGTCCGCTACCTCGCCCTGGAGGCGGCCTCGCTCGGCTGGGCTGCGGGCTGCCTCGTCGCGTTCGGCGCCTCCGCGCCCCTCGCTGTCATCGGGTGGTCCGTCTTCGGCTGGTTCCTGCTCGCGGCGGCCGTGATGGATGCACGCAGCATGTGGCTGCCCGACGTGCTGACGCTGGGGCTGCTCTGGGCAGGGCTGCTCTTTTCGCTGCACCCGCAGGCGGGTGTCACGCCGCGCGAGGCCATCGTGGCGGCCGCAGCAGGCTGGCTGGCGCTGGCCGCGCTGGGCGGCCTCTGGAAGCTCCTGCGAGGGGTCGACGCCCTGGGCGGGGGCGACGCGAAGCTCCTGGCCGCGTTTGGCGCCTGGATGGGCATCGAGCCGCTGCCCTGGATTGTGATGGGGGCGTTCGGCCTCTTCGTGCTCGTGGCCCTGGTGCGCTCGACGAAGGGCCCTGCGCCGCTCGGACCGATGCTCTGCGTGGTCGCGGTGCCCTGCGCGATGCACGTCGCACGCGTTTTCTGATGCGCCGCTAAGGCCCCGGTCGCCCCCGCCCGCGCTGCCCCGGCCCGCTCTTGCCCTGTTCTCAGGGCGTGTTCCGCCCCGTGGAGCTACCCAGGAACTTCCCCGGTCGCCCGAGCCCTAACCGGCTCGATTCTTCTTTTGGCGACCTCTCATGTTCCCCTCCATCCAAACTCTCGACGACCTCGCGCCCCTCGTGGCGGGCAAGAAGGAGATTCGCATCTCGCGCCTGCCGAACGGCACGACGCTCGCCTGCTACATGTTCATGGACTCGTCGACCTTCGACAGTCCGCATGCGATGGAGTGCCGCGGCATCACGTTCGACGCCGAGGGCCGGGTGTGCTCGCGCCCGCTGCACAAGTTCTTCAACATGGGCGAGAAGGCCTGGCTCACCCCGGATGCGCTGCTCGCTCGTGAAAGCGAGGTCGTGGGCGTCTTCGAGAAGCTCGACGGCTCGATGCTCGCCACCGCCTGGGTGGACGGTGCGCTCGCCTGGCGCTCGAAGAAGTCATTCGCCTCCGACGTCGTGCGCCTGACCGAGCAGTTCCTCGCCGACCCCGCGCAGCAGCACCTGGTCGAGTTCGCCAACGCCGTGGCGAGCCGCGGCATGACCGCCATCTTCGAGCTCACGCATCCGCAGGCCCGCATCGTCGTGGACCCGAAGGTCCCCGAGCTCCGGCTGCTGCACGTGCGCGACAACGTGACGGGCGCCTACGTGCTGCTGGACGCCGAGCATCCGATTCAAGCGCTGGTGCAGGCGCACCGCGTGCCGCTGGTGCCGCGCTTTTCGGGCATGTCGCTCTCCGAGGTCTTCGCCTCGCTGGAGACCATGGAAGAGCAGGAGGGCTACGTCATTCAGTTCGCCAACGGCGACATGGTGAAGTTGAAGTGCGCCTGGTATCAGCGGCTGCATCGTTCCATCACGTTCCTGCGCGAGCGCGACATCGCGATGAGCGCGCTGAACGAAGAGCTCGACGACCTGAAGGCGGTGCTGGCGGAAGCCGGCATCGACCTGGCTCCGGTGCTCGAGGTCGAGTCGCGCCTGAAGGCCCGCCTGGTCGGCATCATGGACGAGCTGGACGCGGTGATTGCCGCCGACGGCTCGCTCGAGCGCAAGGCGTTCGCCCTCAAGCACAACAAGCACCCGCTCTTCGGCCTGCTGATGATGCAGTTCCAGGGCAAGGAGGTCCCGCTCAAGGACTGGTTCGCCAAGAACCGCCTACGCGAGGAGTTCTCGCTGCGGGTGCTCGCCGACGGCGCGCTGGCTGAAGCGATGGAGGGCTGACGCCATGCGCCTGTCTTCACCCATCGAGGCGCTGGCCGCCGCCCTGCACCATGCGGCCCACGTCGCGCTGCCGGTCTTCGAGCACGAGACGGTCGACTACGCGGCCGTCGCTGCAGAGCGTGATGCGGCCCTGCGCGAGCGGCGCCCGGCCAAGCCGATGAGCCAGATGCCGCGCGTTCTGGCTCGCCGTCGACCGCTGCCCGACGAATGCCGGGTCGTGGCCATGTTTCCGCAGACCTGGGGCATGACCTCGCTGGGCTTCGGGGGCCTGGGCGGCTCGGCGGTGACGCCTGCCTACACCACGCTCATCGAAGGTCCGGCAGGCGACGTCGCCGTCTACTGGGCGGGGCAGTTCGCGTATCTTGTACCTGCCCGCGGTCCGAGCGACGCCCAGCGGACTCGTTGGCAGGCGGACACCGCCCATCAGCTCACTGCGCCCCGCAAGGACGCATCCGAGGCCTATGGCGCGGTGACTGCAGCGCCTCTCGGCTGATGGCACGCAAGAACGCAGCGCTCGAGAACTGGTACCGACCGGCGATGCTGCCGGTGTGCCCGTTGTGCGAGCGGCCCGTGCCCGAGTCGCAGCAGGACAAGCACCACCTGGTGCCCAAGTCCAAGGGCGGCAAGCACACCGAGGTGATGCATCGGATGTGCCACCGGCAGATTCATGCGCTCTTCACCGAGCAGGAGCTCGCCACCCGGTTCAGCACCGCGGAGGCGCTGCTCGAGCACGCCGACATTCAGCGTTTCGTGCAGTGGATTCGCAAGAAGCCCGACGACTTCTACGAATCCGTGCGCTCCAGCGCCCGCAAGCGCTGAGCGCGCGGCCGGTGCGAAGAGCGAAGGCCCGCCATCGGGCTTCTCCACCTGCCGCGGCTAAACGCAGCCCCTACACCTGAAGACCGCTCGCCGGGCGCTAGACGGTGCCCGAGCCGCCGGCTTTTCTCGAGTTCACCAGGACCGCTTCCATGGCACTTTTCAAGAACATCATCGTCTTTCGCCTGGCTGCCGACAGCCAGATTCCCGAGTCGACCGCACTCGAGACCGTGCTGCAGCGCACCCAGTTCGAGCCCTGCCACCCGCGCCAGGAGCTGTCCGCAGGCTGGGTGAGCCCGCGCGGCGAAGAGCACGCCCCGATGCTCGAGAGCATCGACGGGCAGTGGATGCTGAAGCTCGCCGTCGAGCGCAAGGCCGTGCCGGCCTCGGCGGTGAAAGCAGCCCTCGAGGAGAAAATCAAGGAGCTGACCGAGCAGCGCGGCCGCGCGCCGGGTCGCAAGGAGAAGAAGGAGCTCAAGGAGGAGGTCTACTTCGAGCTGCTGCCGCGTGCGTTCAGCAAGCGCTCTGCGACCCTGCTCTGGGTCGACGCCAAGGGCGGCTTCCTGGTGGTGGGCACCGGCAGCGCGCGAGGCGCCGACCTCGTGGTCGATGCGCTGGTGCAGGCCGTGGCCGAGGCGGGCGGCGCGCTCAAGCTCTCGCCCCTCATGACCGAGATGTCGCCGTCGGCTGCGATGAGCGACTGGCTCATCACGCAGGAAGACCCCTCGGGCTTCACCACCGACCAGGACCTCGAGCTCAAGGACCCGGACACCAAGGCGACCGTGCGCTACGCCAAGCACAGCCTCGCGCTCGAGGAAATCGGCAAGCACATCTCCGAGGGCAAGCTCCCCACCCAGCTCGCGATGACCTGGGACGGGCGCGTCTCCTTCGTGCTCACCTCGGCGCTCATCCTGAAGCGCATCGAGACGCTCGAGTCGGTCTTCGAGGACAAGGGCCGTCCCGAGGACTTCGACGGCAACGTGGCGCTCGCTACCGGCGAGCTCTCGCAGGTGCTGCCGGCGCTCATCGAGGCGCTGGGTGGCGAGAAGGTCCAGGCTGCTGCGGGCGATGACGCCGACGGGGCCGAGGACGGCGCCGACGCGTAAGCCGCAACTCGCCGTCGACGAACGAAGGCCGCGCACTGCGCGGCCTTCTTCATGAGCGCAGGGCGCGGTCCGAAGTCATCGGTGAACCCGTGCCCGGAGCCGTTCGAGCCGGGTGCGGAGCTGGCCCGTCCACGCGCCCAGTGCCCGGGCCTGGCTAGGGCTCAGCACTGCAAGGGCGGACCCCAGCCGGGCGCGCAGGGGCTTGCGGGGTGCCTGCCGCGTGCGCCGGACGGTCTCGAACAGAGCCAGATAGAGCTCCCCCAGCCGGTCGGGCAACCCCGACTCCAGGTTGCGCCGTCGTGCCGCGCCCCGGTAGTGCTGCTCCTCGTGCTGGGCGGCCCAGGCGCTCAGCCACATTCGGGGCTGGGACTCGCTCACCGGTGCGATGCGGGCGAACTCGCGCCAGGTCTGCGAGGGCGCGCGGGCAAGGCCCCGGGCTTCCAGCAACCGGTCCACGGCCGCGCTCAGGCGACGCATGCGCAGGGGCGAGGCGGGGCCACGGCCCCACGCCGCATAGAGGGCCCGGTCTGCTCGCACGCGCAGCCACAGCCGGACACGATAAAGAAGGAGCGGCAGCAGCGCCAGCCACCAGGGAAACGAGGGAGCAGCCAGGCTGGATGAGAACGACTGGCCGCCTCCCCCGCCCAGAAGCTGACGGGCGCCTGCCGCCAGCGCGGCGCCAAGGGCCGACAGCAGCTCGCCCACGGTGTTCGCCTTTCCGAGCTCTGCCCGCAAGGTGCTGGCGAAGGCGTTTCCGGACGGGCCCTTGCCAGGGCCGAGGGCGCGCCCTGCAGTCGACGCTGCCGAATCCGAGGACGAACCGCCCGCGAGCTCGAAGAGGAAGTCCCGGTCGAGCTGCCATTGAAGCGGGCCCATCGAGCCCATCGGGGTGACCGACACCATCGCGATGCCCACCGCGAACACGAGCACGAGTGCCACGAGCCCTGCGGTGAGCCGGCCGAGGCGGTGCCTCACCGAGGCCCGGGGTGCCAGGTGGCGCTGCCCCTGGGAGAACTGGTTGGCCACGAGCGTGAGGACGAAGGCCGTGAAGAAGGGCACCATCATCAGGAGAAGCGGCGTGTCCGAGCGCGGCCGGGAGGCCGCGAACCCGAGCATCAGCACCGAGATGATGAGGCTCGCGTACAGCCCGCGTTCGCGCTTGAGCGTCACGCCCAGCGACACCTGCACCATCGCGGCACAGAAGAAGAGCGCTCCGGCGATGTCGTACAGGGCGACGTTCACGAGCCAGGCGAGCACGCAGCCGACCAGCACGATGGCCAGTCTCAGCCACTGCAGGCCGGCCGAGCGAGAGGCCTGCTTGCGATGCCCCACCCAGAGCGCACCCCCATAGAGGGCGGGAAGCGTCGACCAGAAGAGCAGCGCCGAGACCTGGTCCTGGTCTGGAATCAGCCGATAGGCGAGGAGTGCCGTGCACCAGGTGAGCAGCAGTCCGACCCGCGGCCAGGCGCAGACGATTTCCCGATTCATCGAAAGAGACCCTCCAGGTCGGTGGCCGGGCCGAGGTGCACGGCCGACAGCCCCCAGGCCTGCAGCTGGGCGCATCGCTCCAGGACCGCTCGCGAGGGGTCCGAGCCTGGCGGGGCCGTGAGCACCGCCCCGGAGTCGGCCTGCCCACCCGGGTCGGCCGCTCGGGCCTGGAAGGCGTCCCGGTCGAGCACGAAAACCCGCAGTGCGGCGCCCGCCTCCTTCACCTCCAGCAGTGCGCCCAGCACTGCGGGCCAGCCCGTCTCGTCGCAGCTCACGAAAGCGAGCACCGTCTCGCCCTGGTGGGTCGTCGTGGCGACATCGAGCAGCACCTGCGAATAGGGCACGGTTCTGCGGGCGCTCAGCGTCGCGAACCAGGTAAGCAACGGGTCGGTCGTCTCGGGGGTTCCGAGCTCCCCGTCACGCACGGGCGGGGCGGGGGGTTCTTCGGTCGTTGTGCAGACTCTGAGCGCAAGGCCCTTGCGCGCGGCCCAGCGGCTCACGCTTGCGGCCATGGAAATCGCGGTCTCGGTCGTGCTGAGCGGAGCGACTCCTACGTCGCTCTCGGCCTGCAGGTCGAGTGCCAGGCACAGCCGCGCGCCGGCTGCCGGCTCGAACTCGCGCACCAGAAGCTCCTGGCGACGGGCGCTTGCGCGCCAGTCGACATGCTTGAGCGCGTCTCCGCTGCGATACTCCCGCAGCCCCGCTAACTCGTCGGCGCCGTGCGGCTGGCGAAGCGGCAATTCGTCCCGATTGGGCTCGAGGACCGAGCCGGCCAGGGGCAGCCCCGAGACCGGGAAGAGCTTCGGGTAGACCAGGAGCGTCTGTGCGGGCCCCGCCTCGCTGCGCGACGCCGGCACGAGCCCCAACGGATAGGCGCACACGAGCTTCGCGGGCCCGAGCGACCAGGCGCCTCGCCGCGTGCAGGGCACGTGGGCGACGAACCGGGTCCGGGCTCGCGGCCCGAGCCACGCCACCAGCCCCAGTCCCAGACGCATGTCCGGCTCGCCCGTGGCGTGCTCTGGCGAAGAGCCCGCCGAACGGGCACGCCAGGTGTCTTCGACATCGACCATCATCCGGGGCAGCCAACCGTCGTTGCGCACCTCGACGTCCAGCGCCAGCGATTGACCGACCTGTGCGACGCGCTCCAGGCGCCGGCGCAGGGTCAGCCGCGTGAGCATCAGCTTCGGCAGCACGAGGCTCAGCACGCTGAGCGCGAGCAGCAGGCTTGCCAGCAGCAGGGCGGGCGGGCGAGACCGGTTGTAGGCCGCCGCGTAGGCAACTGCCGTGGCCAGCAGGAGCAGTGCGAGGTTCACGAGACGCGCGCTCAGACCGGCACGGCCAGGGTGTCCAGCAGGGCCTGCAGAACGGACGCTTCGGTGTGTCCGGCCGCCCGAGCGGCGGGTTTGAGGAGCAGGCGATGGGCGAGCACCGGATGCGCGAGCGCCTTGATGTCGTCCGGCGTCACGAAGTCCCGCTCGCGCACGAAGGCCAGGGCCTGGGACGCGTGCACGAGCCCCAGGGTGCCTCGCGGGCCGGCGCCGAGCGCGAGCTCCGAGGAGCGGCGCGTTGCGTCCACCAGCGATGCGGCGTAGCGCGCGACCGAGCGCTCCACATGGACGTCACGGACGGCGTGCCGGGCCTGCAGTACCTCCTCGAGGGCCGCCACGGGCTCGAGGCGGGAGAGGGGATGCTGGTGGGCCTGCGCGAAGACCATGTCGAGCTCCTGCTCGAGTGCCGGGTACCCCACGCTTAGCCGCATCAGGAAGCGGTCCATCTGGGCTTCCGGCAGGGCGTAGGTGCCCTTGTTCTCCAGCGGGTTCATCGTGGCGAGCACGAGAAAGAGCGACGACAGGGGGCGCGTCTGGCCATCGACGGTGACGCTGCCTTCGCCCATCGCCTCCAGCAGCGCGGACTGCGCACGAGGCGTGGCCCGGTTGATTTCGTCCGCGAGCAGCACGTCGGTGAAGACTGGGCCCGGCTTGAAGTCGAACTCGCCCGTCTTCTGGTTGTAGACCGACACGCCGGTGATGTCTGCCGGCATGAGGTCGGGCGTGCCCTGGATGCGGGCGTAGCGGCACTCGAGCGAGCGGGCGAGCGCCTTGGCGAGCGTGGTCTTGCCGGTCCCGGGCACGTCCTCCAGCAGCAGATGGCCGCCTGCGAACAGGCACACGAGGGTCTGTTCGAGCACGTCGTCCTTGCCGACGAGCACGGTGCGAAGGTTGTCCAGAAGGCGCTTGGGCAGAGTCATGGGAGCGAAGGGAAGGCGTAGTGAAGACAGAGGCGAGGACTGTCTAGCCAGCAGGTTTGAGCATTCGGTGCATTGCCGCGAACCTCCCCGTCCCAGGAGGCTCTCAGCAGGACCTCCCGCCCGCTTGTCCTCCTCATGAAATCCCGCTCTGCCTTGAGTCCCGCTCGCATCGTCAACGCCACCCGCTACTCGATGCAGGGGCTCGCCGCCACCTGGCGCGACGAAGCGGCGTTTCGTCAGGAGCTGATGCTCTTCGCGGTGCTCGCACCGCTCACGCTGTGGCTCGGGCTGCCGGTGCTGCACACGGTGGTGCTGGGGGTGCTGATGGGCGCGGTGCTCGCGCTGGAGCTGCTCAACTCCGGGCTGGAGGCGCTGGTCGACCTCACTTCCCCGGACAAGCATCCGCTTGCGGGCAAGGCCAAGGACTGCGGTTCGGCGGCGGTGCTGGTGGCCATGCTCGCGTTCCTGGCCAGCTGGCTCGCGCTCGCCGGCCCCGCGCTCTGGCTTCGGTTGGCGAGCTGAGGAGCGCGTTCGAGCGGCATCCCCGCCGCGGGGCGTCGTCTTCACGCGTTCGGCTATACCTGGGTAGGACAACTCAGGAGCATCAGCCATGCTGACCAAAGACACTGTTTTCGAGCTCTCGCGCACGACCCGTGCCGCGCTCTATGGCGACAAGGGTGCGGTGAGCCGCACGCTGCGGCGCCTGCTGCAGCGCGAAGCCCCCAACGGCCAGGTCATCCAGGTCTTCCGGGGCTACGACGAAGCGCCTTCGACCCAGTCCCGCGACGCGTTCGCGGCCTGTGCCGAGTCGGTCCGCCGGGCCTGCCTCGAAGACCTCCCCGGGTTCGAAGCGACGTCCCGCAGCTTCACCCAGGTGGACGAGGCCTTCGACATCGTGCAGAACGTCTTCGTGCTCGGCATCGACTACGAGACGGCCTCGCTCGCCCAACTGCGCGATGCGGTCTTCACGATGATGGTGCTGGCAGACCACATGCACCGCTTTGCCGCCGACCCGGACGGCGAGGCGCGCAAGTTCACGCCGGCTCACGCCGAAGAGCAGGCCCTCGCCCGCGCCGCGCGCGAGGCCGAGAGCAACGCGCGCCTGATGGCCTACCTCGGTTTCGACTGAGGCAGCACCCAGGAGCTCTGCGCTCGACCCTTCAGCCGCCCTGCCCACTTCGGTGTGCAGGGCGGCTTTTCCATGTCCGCTCAGTCCTCGAAGGGCGTCCAGGGCAGCCAGGCATTGCCTCCGGGGAGTCGGTACTGCGTCCCGTCGTGCTCGAGCACGATTCGACGGGTGTGGGGAGGCGCCGGCTTGCGGGCCTCTTCGGTGCGGCGCACCGAGACGACCAGGCGCGCCCAGTCTGTCCCGCGCCGGGGCATCACTGCAATCGTGGTGCGATAGCGTGCGGTGCGGGCCTTCGATTCCTCCGCGCCCCAGTTGCAGCGACTCGGGGGCGGCACGATGTCGACCCAGCCGCGCAGCGGCACATCCTCCAGGACAGGCACGAGCCGGGAGCCGTCCCGCACGTAGAGCGTGCGGCGAGGGCCCACCCCCTGGTCGGCGCAGTTCGGTATGTAGCCGCTCAGCACGTCGACACCGAACGCCGAGACCCCGGGCTTGAGCCGATAGACGGCGGCATCGAGCCCCAGGCTCGCCTCGTCGATGCGGAATCCGGCGTCTTCCTCCAGCACTCGAACATGGTGCGCCTGCACGGCGAGGGTGCTGCGGTCGATGAGCGCCACGACGAGGTCGACCTTCGTCAGTTCGGCATCCGGGTCGGTTTCGGCGCGTGCAGCGGCCACGACGGCCACGTCCAGGCTCGAGTGGCGTGGCCTGCTCCCGCACGCGGACGCTCGGACTTTCCAGACGGGTGCCTCGGCCTCGGGTGCTCGTGCCGCGGCAACAGCCGCAAGGACGCGTTCTTCGACCTGCTGTGAACAGGCGGGGGTGGTCTTGAAGGCTCCGGCCCGAGCGGGCGAGGGGGCCGCTGCGAGCAAGGGAACAAGCAGGAGGAGGGGAAGCGTCAGGCGCATGGCCAGTACAGGAACGGGGCCCCCGGCGGTTCGCTACACCGGGCACAGACCCCTGTTTCCACCTCACGGAGAACCCCATGAGCGCTTCCAGCTACATCTCGGTCCCCACCAGCCTATCCAAGGGCCGCAACATCAACGGCTACTCGGACGAGGGCTACGCGCTGAAGGAGGCCTTCCACAAGGACGGCGTCGCGTTCCTGCGCAAGCTCGCTCGTGCGCTCGGCCTGCCTGTCGGCAGCTACGAGGTGCGCAGCAACAAGGGCGGCATGGCCGTCTCGGGCGAAGTCACGCTGCACGGCGAGGACATCTACATCCAGCTCTCCGAGAGCTGCATGGGCCCGGGCGTGCGCGCCATGTATCGCACCTGCGACGGTCGCACCGACTACTGCGGTCACCAGAACCGCTACGCGTCGATGTCCGACTTCCAGGGCACCGAGAACCAGGCCCGCCTCGTCGCCCAGCTGCGTGCGCTCGTCGCCGGGCAACGCGCCAAGCGCGAAAGCGCAACCTGCTGAGCGAATCGCCCAGCCTTTCTCAGCCCCGCACCGCGGGGCTGTTTTCTTTGCGATGCGGCAAGCCCCGGGTGTGGCGCGCCAAGAAGAACGCCGACCCGGAGGGGTCGGCGTATCGAATCAGGCCGCGGCCTTGTCTTGAGCAGCGCGCTCTTCCAGCGCCGCACGGGCCTGCTGGAACTCTTCGTAGAACTCGCGTCGCGCGAACTGCACGCTGTCGCGGCCGAACTCCTCGTAGGCGCTCATGCGCTCCTTGAAGTCCTTGATGGCTTCCAGCAGCTCGAACTCCTCGCGGCTCATGCCGAAGACGTCGATGAAGGCGCCCATGCCCGGCAGCGCACCGCGGTCGAAGGCGGCCACCAGCTCCGGGAAGTCGTAGCCGTCGATGTACCCGAAGCCCAGTGCCTGCACGATGGTGATGCGGGGCTGCGGCCAGGGCGCGATGTCGATGCTGTCGCAGTCGTTCTCGTCGTACCAGGGGGTGCCCAGCACGGAGAGCGCGTGCAGCGCGAGCTTCATCATCGTGGGCGACTCACCCCAGCAGCCCAGGGTCAGCGACAGCGATTGCGGTACGCCACGCTTGGTGTTGTCGCAGTCGCAGGTCGTGAAGAGCTTGAGCGAGCGCTTCTCGTCGTTCAGCTTGAAGTTGAACGACATCACCGACATGCGCTGCGAGAGCTCGACCTGCGGCATCGAGAACTCCTTCATGCGAAGCGCGCGCTGGGTGCGCTCCGGATAGCGGGTGCGCATCTCCTCGGTGATGAAGGCGCGAAGCGCGCCCTCCACCAGGATGCCGATGACGGCCACGTCCTTGCAGGCGGTGGCGATGAAGCCTTTGGTGTCCACTCCCATCGGGATGTCCTTTCGTGAATGTGTGTGAGCCCGGGAGCTCGGTCCTGTTCTCGTGTAGCCAATCGAACATCCCCCGTCTCCGGGGCTCTCAGTGACATGACCACCCCGCTCACCCCCATCGTGCTGATGCGTCCGGCGCTCGTCGAAGACGACGAGCAGGCGGCGATTCGAGCGCACTTCCCCGTCTGCACGCTGCGCACCCAGGTGCCAGAGGGCAGCCTCGTGATTGGCCGCTATGCGTTCCTGCCGTTCTACGACGAGCTCGAGGCCGACCTCGCGAACCTCGGCAGCCGCCCCATCAACAGCCTCGCGCAGCACCGCTACATCGCCGAGATGGGCTACTACGAGGACCTGGCGGACGTGACGTTTGCGACCTGGTTCCGCTACGAGGACGTGCCCCACGCGCTGCGCTCAGGCCCCTTCGTCGTCAAGGGCCGCACGAACTCGCGCAAGTTCGAGTGGCACCAGAAGATGTATGCGCCCAACTTCCAGGCGGCGGTGCGCATCGGAGCGGAGCTCTCCTGCGACGGACTCATCGGCCAGCAGGGCGTCGTCATCCGCCAGTTCGTGCCGCTGGAGGTCTTCGAGACCTCGGTGAGCGGCGTGCCGCTTGCCAACGAGTGGCGCATCTTCTACTGGCGTGGTGCACGGCTCGCCTACGGCTACTACTGGGGCAACATCGACGACTGGGCGCCGGTCGAGCGCGCCCGTGCCGACTTCGAGGCCCACGGGCTGCCCTTTGCGGACGCAGTCGCCGCTCGCATCGCGGACAAGGCCCCGTTCGTCGTCATCGACATCGCCCGCACGGCCGAGGGCCGCTGGGTCGTGGTCGAGTTGAACGACGCCAGCCAGGCGGGCCTGAACGGCACCGTCGACCCCCAGGCGCTCTTTGGCGCCCTGGCGCGAAGCCTCGCGCGGGATTCTGCCCAGAAGTGAGTCCGCACCTGCCCCGGGTGCCTAAAAGTCCCTTCGGGTGCAAACCAGGCATTTAGAGGAGCCTCGCTATAGGTGTCACGGGCTGTTTGAGCAGACCGTAGAAAGGCACACACGTGGAAGATACCAATAGCGCACTGGGCATGTCCTTCGAAGAATCGGCGCCGGTCCTCGCGACCGCTGCAGCCGAGGCTTCGTCGACTCCTGGCACTGTCACCGTCACCCGCGAGGACATCTGCAAGGTGCTGACGGAGCGGCGCAAGATGCTGCTCTCGCTCATCATGCGAGTCGTCAAGGACCCCGACACGGCGGACGAAATCCTGTCTCAGGTCGCCATCCAGGCCCTGACCAAGGCGGAGTCCGACTTCCGGGGCGAGGCGAGCCTGTCGACCTACATCGGGTCGATTGCCTACCACGCCGCCTGCCGTCACGCCCGTCACCAGTCGGTGCGCCACCGCTCCGGGGTCTACTACGACCACGAGCTGTTCAGCGCATCCGGCGAAGACGGCGAGGACGAAGGTGGTTCGAGCGAACGCTACGACGCCATCGGGACCGAAGTCGGCCCCGACACGGTGGTCGAGCACCAGCGCCTCCTCGCGCAAACCGAAATCGCACTCGAAAAGCTGGGGGCTCGCATGCCCGCCGCCTACGAGTGCTGGAAGCTGCACCGACTGCAAGGCCTGCCGTACGAGGAAATCGAGGCCCGCCTGAATGTCAACCGCGTTACCGCGCGGACTCGCGTGCATAAGTTCGGCGAAGCCCTCAAGAAGATGATGGGCATCAATCCGGCTGAGCTGCTGGCCGCGTGAGCGGTCCAGGGTCCTAAGAGGACCTGCACGGGAATGAGTTGATTCACCCCCGAGGCGGCTCTTGCGAGTCGCCTCTTTTACGTCCGTGCGCCCCGTCGACCCTTCGCGTTTAGAAGAGGCCGCTATACAGCCGTAAAACCCTTTTTCCGCGTTGCCCTCAATGAACACTCGTCCGAAGCCTATCGCTCTGTGCGTGGCGGCCGCCCTCGTGGCCCTTTCCGGCACCGTCCTGGCACAGTCCAGCCCGACCTTCGAGTTCCGCAAGCCCATGATTGGGCTCAAGCCCATCGACCCCTCTCTGCAGGCGAATCCCTCGTCGGCGTCGTTCGGGGAGATGATGGTCGGCCAGACCGTCTCGGCCACCTTCCAGGTGACGAACCCCGGCAAGCTGACCTCGAACCTGACCTATTCCGGACTGCCGGCCTCGGTGCTGCGCTCTGGCACCTGTGGAGCGTCGCTGGCGCCCAGCGCATCGTGCATCGTGGTGCTCAGCCACACGCCCAGCGCGATGGAGCCCATCTCGGGCGCGCTTCGCATCGACGCCCACAACGGCCCCCTCGTGCTCACGTTCTCGGGCTCCGCCTCGCTTCCTTTGGTGAGCGCCGCCTCGACCTCGGCGGTGTTCGCCGCCATGTCCGTCGGCGAGACCAAGAGCGTCACCTACACCCTCTCGAACGACGGCTCCTCCGCCTCCAGCCTCACCTACTCCACGCTGCCCGCGGGCATGACGCGCACCGGCACGTGCTCGACGAGCCTCGCCGCCAAGACCTCGTGCACGGTGACGCTCAGCCGCACGCTGCAGACCCCGGAAGACTTCTCGGGTGAGCTCACCGTGGGTACCTACAACGGCCCGCTGGTGCTCCAGTACTCCGGCACCGCGCTGGTCCCCAACGTGACGGCGGCCAACAGCTCGCTCGTCTTCCCGGTGCGCGGGGTGAACGTCGCCAACGCCGTCACCTTCACGCTCAACAACAGCGGGGCGGGGGCTTCGAACCTCACCTACTCGACGCTTCCGGCCGGCTTCACCCGGTCCGGCACCTGCGCTTCTCGCCTGACCGCAGGCTCGTCCTGCACCGTGGTGGTGAACTACACCCCGACCGACACGACCGCCTACTCGGGCTCGCTCACGGTCACCACGTCGACGACGCCCGTGACCTTGAACTTCTCCGGCCAGGCGCAGGCGGGTGTGGTCAACTCCGACGTCACCTCGGTGGCGCTGGGCGAAGCCCCCACCGGGCAGTCGGCCAACATGACCTACACCCTGACCAACTCCGGCATCGCTGCGGCGCCGCTCAGCTACGGCGCCCTGCCGTCCGGGGTGACCCGCAGCGGCACCTGCTCGACCTCCCTCGCGGTGGGGGCCTCCTGCACGGTCGTGCTGACCGTGACCAGCGTGCCGAGCGGAGCCTTCTCCGGCTCCTTCACGGTCACCACGCAGCCCGCCGCACTCACGCTGTCCTACAGCGGCACGGGCGTCTCCAAGCCCAACGTCAAGACCTTCAGCTACAGCGGCACCATCGACTCGAGCTGGAGCGTGCCCTACACCGGCAACATCGTCATCGAGGTCAACGGCGCGAGCGGTGGCAACGCGACGGGCTACAGCGCCTCGCGCAGCTCCGGCGCGTTCCTGCGCTGCGTGGTTCCGGTCACCGCCGGCACGCAACTGAAGGTCCTGGTCGGCGGCCAGGGCACGGGCACTCTCACCAGCGGCGGTGGCGGTGGCGGCACGTTCGTGGCGACCTCCGACAACACGCCCTTGGCGGTGGCCGGTGGCGGTGGCGGCAGCTTCCTCTACAGCATCGGCGGCAACGCGACCATCACCAACAACGGCACCGGCGGCGGCGTCTCGACGCTGTCGGCAACCGACCCCACCGGCGCCGGTTTCATCGGCAACGGCCACACTGCCAAGTCCTTCGTGAACGGGGGCGCGGGCGGCACCAACGGTGGCTTCGGTGGCGGCGGTTCCGCGGGCCCCGGCGGTGGTGGCGGCTACAGCGGCGGCGGCCGCATCGCAGTCTCCCCGCAAGGTGGCAGCAGCACGCAGTACCCGGGCCTGGGTGGCGGCTCCTACTGCGCGAGCTCCATCGTGAGCTCCGGGCTCGCGTCGACCGGCAACGGCTCGGTCACCATCCGTTACTGAGTCCGCGCAGGCGAACAACGGCATGGGCGACCCCTCGGGGTCGCCTTTTCCATGGTTCGCGGATTCTTTCTCCCCTACCGAGGCAGAGAGCGGGGGCTGCCCCCAACCCGCGCCGGGAGCCTGCCGGTGCGCTAGGCGACGAAGCTGTCGTCGCGTCCCAGCGCCGTGCAGGCGCACGCATCCAGTCCGCGCAAGGCATAGCCGGCTTCGTCGAGCTCGAAGACGACGCGCTCCACGCCCTCCTGCGGTCGGGGCAGCCGCTCGAGCGCGACCTTCAACGTCCCGAAGAGCTCACGCCCCTTCTCGGGGTCGGGAAAGCGGCGTTGCGCCACGCGATAGCCGAGCGCCATCCACCGTACGCAGCGCGCCTGGTTCTCGTCGCAGGTGAACCGACGCAGCTCCTCTTCCGGCAGGCTGCGACGGCAGCCCTCTCCGAATCGGGCATCGAAGCGCTCGGCGGCACCTGCCACCCCCAGCTCCGTCACGGCCCTGAATCGCTCCATGATGGCGGCACCGGGCACGCGAAACGAGAGGTGCACCTGCGGCAGCACGTACTTCTCGAGGCTGCGGCCGCCGTGGTAGCTCTCGGCGAGCACGCCCTCGAGGCTGCCGTAATTGATGCCGTCCAGCCCCTGGGAGGGGTATTCGAGCCAGAGCTCGGCGCCGAACGTCATCATCTCCTCGGCCACGCTGCCCGCATCGTCAGGCAGATGGTGGAAGACGTCGTGTGCGGCAAGCCACGCGTCGCCTCGGTCGGCCCAGCTCCCGGTGCCCACCAGCAGAAGCTTCTGCTCGTGCCGTGCGGGGTAGTGCCGGAAGACGAGCTTGCGTGCGCCGAAAGGCTCGAAGGCGAGGGTGGTCAACATGCCCCGTTCGAGACGGACGGGCATGCGGCGTTCCGCCCGACGGGCGGGCTAGCTCGCCTGCAGGGTCTCGAGGGGAACGTGTCCGGGCGCGCAGCCCCGGACGGCTGTGGGTCAGGTGCCGGTCAGGCGCCCGGGGGCGTGGGTGTGCCGCGCTCCAGGGTCCGCAGCGACGTGGTGCGGGCGCCGAGCGCCCTTGCGAAGTGCTCGAGCGCCTCCCGCGGGCGGCCGCTGCCGCACATGAAGGCGTCCAGCGCGGCGAATCCGTGCTCGGGCCAGGTGTGGAAGGTGAGGTGCGACTCGGCGAGCAGCGCGACACCCGCCACACCCTGGCCTTCACCGAATCCGTGCGCGTCCACGCGCAGCACCCGGGCACCGGCGAGCTCGGCCGCCTCGCGTGCGAGCGCGGCGAGGAAGGCCTCGTCGGAGGCCTTCTCGGGGTCCACGCCCCAGAGGTCCGCCACGACGTGCCAGCCGTGTGGCCGGTACGGGCCCGGGTTCACTTGTGGCCTCCACCGAAGCCTCCGAACCCGCCACTTCCGCTTCCGGAGCCGTTGCCCCAGGAACGCCAGGACGAGCCGCTCGAGCCCCCGGTACGGGGGCCGTCGTCGTGCACGAAGAGGTACACCAGGTGCCCGAGCAGGCTCAGCACCACCATCGCCTTCAGTACGCCCGACTTCATCACGCGTTCTCCAGTGCCATCATCACGCCCAGCGCGACGACCGTCGACACACCCATCAGAAAGCCCAGTAGGGACGGCTCGACCAGCCAGAGCACGCCATGACCGATGGCAGCCCACCAGAAGGGCTCCGAGTAGTCCGCGGGCTCGGTGCGCCTGGCTGATGTGCGTACGACAGGGGCCGTGCGCTTGCCGAACGCAGCTGCCACCTGTTCGGCGGCCAGCGGCGTGCACAGCGACCAGCTCTGCTCGGAGGCGTCGGTCTCGCGCACGAGTATCGCGCCGCGCGGCACCTGGGTCGAGGTCCGGGTCACCGCGAAGTCTTCGCAACGCACCGTGTCACCGACCCGTACGAGGTAGTTGAAGCTGCCCCAGACGGCCTCGACCTGCGAGTCGTAGCGCTCCTTCAGGCGAAACGCAGCGCCCGAGAGCGTCACCTCGCCGCCTCGCGGCTCGGCGGGCCACCCCTCCAGGGGTTCTGCCCACAGCCAGCCCTCGTTCGTTTCCGACAGCCAGCGAAAGCCCGCCTTCGGGCTGTAGAGCAGGTACTCCGTCCAGCGCCAGGTCTCGCCGTCTTCGCGCATGAAGCGACGGATGACGCCCATCACCGTCCAGCGCACACCCTTGAGCGTGCCGCTGTCTCCCGCGCGCAGGAACGTCTGGCCCACCCGGGCGTGGGCACGCGAGCCCTGCTCGAGCAGCTTCGCGGTCTTGCTGTGCACATCGAGCACCGCACCGCAGCTGCCACAGTTGGCCAGCGGTGTGCCTCCCGCCACCGTCGTCACCGACGCACCGCACGAGGGGCAGGACAGCGCATGCAGCGCGCCCTTGAGCGCGCCCGCGCTCTGGCGGATGTCCTCGTCCGAGCGCAGCCCCTGCATCGCGAGGCTCGCCAGGCTCACCGAGGCGCCCTCGTAGAGGACCGGGCTCGAGTCGGAGTAGTCGAGGGTCACGAAGCCCGTGCCGCGACGCAGGTCGGCGACCTGCGCCGTCCAGCGCTCGCTCACGGCGAAGGGCAGCTCGCCTTCGGCGGCCACGCACTGCGCTTCCCTGCGGTCGGCCACCACGTAGGTGAGCCGGTTCACTTCCGTCGAACGGCCCGGGGTGAGCGCGGAGAACGCCGGCCAGGGAGCCGACATCGGCACCGCGATGAGCACCGCGTACTGGCCGCTCGCATCCGAGAGCCAGCCCGTCTTGCCGTTGCCGAAGAGAACGTGCCACTCGTTCCAGAACCCTCCCGGATAGGCCATCTGGATGCGGCCCACCACGGTGAAGGGCTCGCCCTGGAAGCGGCCGGCGGCCCCCAGCTGCAGGACCGAGTAATCCTCGAGGACCTCGGACATCGTGCCCAGCTTCTGCAGCGTCTCGCCGTTGCGCGCAAGGCTGCTGTGGCAGTAGCCGCAGACGGCGAAGGCGCTCGCGCTGGAGGCCAGGCGCACCGGAGCGCCGCACCCGGGGCACGAGGCATGGAAGAAGCCTTCGTCGGAAGGCGCAGAGGAGGGGGCGTTCACGGCAGCGCAGGAGTCTTTCTGAGAGCCGGCCCGTCAGGCCGGCCGAGGTATTGACGACAGAGTCCGCAAGCGAGCCCGGGTTCCGGTTGACCGGTCCCGGGCTCGCGAAGCGTCAGCTCGTCAGCTTCGCGAGCACCGCCTTCTTGCCGGCCTCGTAGTCCTCGGCGCTGATGAGGCCGCCGTCCAGCAGCTCCTTCAGCTGCGCGAGCTTCGCCTTGGGCGAGTCCTCGGCGGGTGCTGCGGCAGCCCCCGGTGCAGCCGCGGGAGTCGCGCCGCCCGCAGCCACCTGCATCGCCTGGGTCATCGTCTGACCCATCGCCACGCCGACGGCCATCTGCGCCGCCATGCCCGCCACGCCACCGCTTTCGTTGGCCGCCGCAATCGGCAGTGCGTCGGCCGCCTTCATGCGGGTGTACTGCGTCATGTCGCCCAGCATGCCCATCCGGATGCGCGTATCGAGCGCGGCCTGCAGTGCCTCGGGCAACGTGAGCGACATCAGCTGGAAGTCATCCAGCACCAGGCCCCACTGCTCGAAGCTGCCGGTGAGCGCTTCGCGGGTGCGCCGAGCCAGCTCGCTCTGGTTGGCGGCGAGGTCGAGGAACGGCACGCCGGAGCTGCCGATGGCGTTGGCAAGCGCGCTCACCACGCCGCCGCGCAACTGCTCCTCGATGTCGGCGAGCCGGAAGACTTCCCGGGTGCCGGAGACGCCGGCGTAGAACTTGCGGGCGTCCGCGATGCGCCAGGCGAACTGGCCGAAGGCGCGCACCTGAGCGGCGCCGAAGTCCTTGTCGCGCACGGTGATGGCCTGCGGCGTGCCCCAGCGGCGGCCGATGCGCGAGCGGGTGGAGAAGAAGTAGACCTCGCTTTTGAACGGGCTCTGGAAGAGCTTGTCCCAGTTCTTGAGGTAGGTGAGCACCGGCAGCGTCTGGGTGGTGAGCTTGTACATGCCCGGCCCGAAGACGTCGGCCACCTTGCCCTCGTTCACGAAGACGGCGACCTGCGACTCGCGCACGGTGAGCGAGGCACCGTACTGGATTTCGAGGTCGGCGGTCGGAAAGCGCCAGGCGAGCACGTCATCGCCGTCCTCGGTCCACTGGATGATGTCGATGAACTGCTTCTTGATGAAATCCATGAGGCTCATGGCGGTCTCCTTGAGGGGCGAGGAAGAAGGGGTCAGACCAGTGCCGAGGCGTTGAGCACGCCCAGCGACACCGACATGAAGAAGAGCGCGGCGCCCGCGGCGACGTTGTCGTTCTCGATGTGCTGGCGAATCTGCTTGAAGCCGGTGGCGACCACCACGAAGGCTGCCAGCTGCACGATGCCGGCAACCACGCTCCAGGCGAGGAACTCGCGCCAGCCGTGGGCGTGCATTGCGCTGGAAGCCAGCGTGAGCGTGAAGCCCAGCAGCGCGCCGCCGAAGGACAGGGACGCGGCGACGTTGCCCTCACGCATCAGCGCGAGCTCGCGGTACGGCGTCAGTCGCTCGTAGACGAACATGAAGGCCACCATTAGGGCCAGGCCACTGCCGACATAGCCGAGGTAGCTGAGCAGGAAGGGAACGTTCACGGGGCAAACCTTTCAAAGGGATTCGGAGCAGTCAGGGCGTCTAGCGAACGCCGGCTCCTGCTGGAGCCCCGAAGGGGGCCTAGGTTCCCGACCTCTTCAAGGACACGCCCTCTTGGACCGCCTGCTCGTTCTGTCCGTCTTCGTCGTCGCCTCCTGCGGCATTGCCTACGAGCTGGTGTCGGCCGCGATGGCGAGCTATCTGCTGGGCGATTCGGTCCTGCAGTTCTCCTCCATCATCGGCTGCTACCTCTTCGCGATGGGGTGCGGCGCGGCGCTCTCCAGGTACGTGCCCGAGCGCCAGCTGCTGCGCCGCTTCGTGGACATCGAACTCGCGGTGGGGCTCATCGGGGGCCTGTCGGCCGCACTCCTCTTCGGGGCGTTCGCCTGGCTGGCTGCGCCCTTCCGGGTGATGCTCTACGCGCTCGTCTTCCTGATTGGCGTACTGGTGGGCATGGAGATTCCGCTCGTGATGCGGGTGCTCAATGCCCGCAAGGCGGTCTTTTCCGAACTCGTCGCGCGGGTGCTCACCTTCGACTCACTCGGCGCACTCGCGGTGTCGCTCCTCTTTCCGCTGGTGCTGGCGCCCTCGCTCGGGCTGGTTCGAACCGCGTTTCTCTTCGGCATGCTCAACGTGGTGGTGGCGCTCTGGACGCTGTGGCACTTCCGCACCGAAATCGAGGGCTGGAAGGGCCTGGGCGTTCGCGCAGCCGTGGTGCTGGGGGTGCTCACCGCAGGCTTCATCGGCGCCGAGCGGTTCACGAGCTGGTCGGAGAAGCGCCTCTTCGGTGACGAAATCGTCCACGCGGTGACCACGCCGTACCAGCGGCTGGTGGTCACGCGCTGGCGAGACGACACCCGTCTTCACATCAACGGCAACCTGCAGTTCTCCTCGCGCGACGAACACCGCTACCACGAAGCGCTCGTGCACCCGGCGATGGGCCAGGTCGCCCGGGCGCGCGAAGTCCTGGTGCTGGGCGGGGGCGACGGGCTTGCGCTGCGCGAGGTGCTGAAGTACCCGGGCGTCCAGAAGGTCACGCTCGTCGACCTGGACGCGCAGATGACCACGCTCTTTCGCGATTCGGCCGAGCTCTCGGCCTTGAACGCACGGTCGTTCTCCGACCCGCGCGTGACCGTCGTGAACCAGGACGCGGCGCAGTGGCTGGAAGCCGCCCAGGCGCAGTTCGACGTCGTCATCGTCGACTTCCCGGACCCGTCCAACTTCGGCCTCGGCAAGCTCTACTCGGTGCCGTTCTACCAGCTGCTCAAGCGCCACGTGCGCCCTCACGGCTCGGTCGTCGTGCAGTCGACCTCGCCTTACTTCGCTCCGCGTGCCTTCTGGTCCATCGAGGCGACGCTCAAGGAAGCCGGCTGGGCGGTGCGTCCCTACCACCTGCACGTGCCGTCCTTCGGCGTGTGGGGCTACATGCTCGCCACCCAGGGCGAGCGGCCGCTGCCGGCGCGCATCGACGTGCCGACCCGCTACCTCACGCCCTCGCTCATGGCACAGATGTTCGAGTTCCCGCCCGACATGGCGCGCGTGCCCGTCGAGCCGAACTACCTCAACACCCAGCCCCTCGTGCGCTACTTCGAGGAAGACTGGTCGCGCGTGCTGCGCTGAGCGCAGAGCCGAACATGAAACGACGCGTCTTCCTCGCGGGTGGCCTTGCCAGCAGTGTCGTGCTGGCCGACCAGCTCTTTCCCGGAGCGTTCTCCTCCCTTCAGGAGACGGTGCTGCACCGCGCCCTGCCCGAGATTGCGACTTCGGTGCGCTACCCGGGCAAAGACGCCGGGCACCGGATGCGCGAGTTCGCTCAGCAGCGCCACGGTGACGCCGCCGCGGGGCTCGCGCACCGGTTCGGTGCGCCGGTGCGCGAGGTGGACGTGCTCATCGTGGGCTCCGGTGCGGGCGCGCTGTCGTGTGCCTGGGCGCTGCGCAAGGCGGGCCACACCGACCACCTGGTGATGGCAGGCCCTGCGCCGCTCGGCAACGCCGCCTACGGCCAGAACGCCGCAAGCGCCTATCCCCAGGGGGCGCACTACCTGCCGTTGCCCGCGCCACGGGTTCGCCACGTGCGGCATCTGCTGGCGGATGCCGGCGTGCTCCTCGAGGGGCTCGAAGACGAGCGCCCCCGTTACGACGAGCGCTGCCTGGTGCATGCACCGGCCGAGCGAGTGCTCCATGATGGGCGCTGGCACTCGGGGCTCGTTCCGCCGCTCGGGGCCGAGGCCCAGGCGCAATGGCAGCGGGTTCTGCAGGCGTTCGAGACGCTGCGCACCGGTCAACGCGCGGGCAACGAGCTCTTCGGCTTTCCCCGCCCCGAGAAGGTCGCTGACGGAGCCCGCGAGCTCGACTCGATGACGTTTGCAGCCTGGCTCGAGGGGCAGGGCGTCTCCGACCCGATGCTGCGCTGGTACTTCGATTACTGCTGCCGGGACGACTACGGCGCCGCGGCAGACACCGTCTCGGCGTTCGCGGGCCTCAACTATTTCCTGGGGCGCGAAGGCCACGGGCGCAACGCCGAAAACGGGGCGGTGCTCACCTGGCCGTCCGGCCTGGGACACCTCGCCCGGTTCATGCGGTCAGGCTTGTCCGAACGCCAGCACTCCGAGGGCATGGCACTGCAGGTCCTTCCGAAGCGTGCCGGCTGGCACGAGGTCCTGGCCATGGGGCCGACCGGCCCCCAGGCACTGCGCGCACGCCGCGTCGTGCTCGGCTGCCCGCTCTTCGTCGCGCGGCGCATCGCGCCCTGGGCGTTCGAGGGCCTCGAGGCCGCCCCAGGCGGTGCGATGAACCCCTGGCTCGTGGCCAACGTGACCCTGCAGGGCTTTCCGCCCGAGCTGCCGGGCGAGGAGCTCTCCTGGGACAACGTGGTGGCAGGCTCCACGGGATTGGGCTACGTGGTGGCCACGCACCAGAACATCCGTACGGCACGTCCCGCACAGACCGTCTTCACGACCTACCAAGCGCTGGGCGCTGCGGACAATCGAGCGGTGAGAAAGGAGCTCGAGCAGGCCTCGCCGCAGGCGCTGCTGGAGCGCGTGGCTCCGGACCTCGATGCGGCCTACGGGCGGCACTGGCGGCGGCAGTGCCTGTCGGCCGAAATCACCGTGCACGGGCACGCGATGGCGCATCCGGCGCCGGGGTTCCTCTCCGAGCCGCTGGCCGAGAGGGCCCGCCAGGCGGTGATGCCTGGCTCGAGCCTGCTCTTTTCGCACGCGGACCTCTCCGGCTACAGCGTCTTCGAAGAGGCGAGCTGGTGGGGCGTGCGCAGCGCCGAGGCGCTACTTGGGGTGACGGGGCGCTGGACGGCGTGAGACGATGAAAAACGCGCTCCGGAGCGGAGCGCGTTGGAAGCATAGGCAGCGTGGCCTGCGGTCAGAGCGACGGGTCGATGCGTTCCTTGGGCTGAGCGATGCGCAGGGGCCTGCGATGCTCGTCCAGTCCGATGCGGCGCAGGTTCGAGTAGTCGTTGTCGAGCATCATCCAGCCGAAGAGCAGCACGTAGGCGCCCATCGTGAGGCCGCGGCGCAGTTCGCCGTCGATGCCCAGGTACGCCAGCAGCAGCACGAGCGGCAGCAGCGGCACGCCCAGCATCATGACGAGACGGGTCGCATCGTTGTACCAGAAGCGAATCCAGGCCCGCACGAGGGGTCTCGACTCTTGCCGGACGATGCAGCCCTCTTCGTCGAGGGTCAGGTTGGCGGTAGCCGTCATGAGGGTCTCCTTGGTCACCAGCAGATGTCGAGGTAGACCTCGTCGATGCCGGTGAAGTCCTGGCCGCTCGTTGCGAGCCAGTGGTGGGTGCTGAGCGCGTAGCGCTTGAGGAAGGTCTCGAACGAGCCGACGAAGCCGTCTTCCTTCACCACCGACTCGTAGAGCGAGGTGAAGTTCTCCGGCCGCAGCATCTGGGCGGGGGTCTGCTCACCTTCGCCCAGCCGGTAGCTCGTCTGCAGCAGCAGTGCCCGGTCGTTGCCGAAGAGGTGCCAGCGGGAAAGCTCGTCCTTCAGGTGCTGAGGCAGTTTTGTCCATTCGACGAAGAGCACGGTCTTTCTTGCGAACATGGTGTCCTTTCAGTGGGGTCTGTCCTGTGTATCGACCGCACAAAAGAAGAGCGCCTCACGGGGAGGCGCTCGGGGAACGATGCAGCAGGGGCCTTACAGCTTCACGCCTTCCAGGGACGTGCCTTGCAGGTCCTTGGCCGCCAGCGTCAGCGGATGCGCACTCGAGTGTTCGCCGGTGAACTCGCGATGGCCCGGCAGCTCGGGCGACCAGATGGTCGCGGTGGTGTCGTGCTCGTTGGCGCGACGCACGCCGAAGCGAATCTCGAACTCGTGCGGATAGCGGATGCGACGACCGCTCCAGTCGCTGTCGTAGTAGAACCGCGGCAGCGTGTTGTCGAGCACTTCAGCCGCACGGCGCACCGCACGGGCTGCGGCACGCTCGGAGCTGAAGCGCTGACGGTAGAGCGTGGAGCCCCGGCAGATTTCCCACTCGAGCCAGACTTCGGCCACGAACGGACCATCGTCCTTCTGGCCGGGCAGCTTCAGGTCGAAGCCGTAGACCTGGTGGATGTACCAGTTCAGGATGAGAAAGCCCGCGCCGACGATGGCGAGCACGGTGAGCACGGTGTAGAGGTCTTGCGGGAGGTTCATGATGAGGGGGCGCCTAGGAGGGCGGTGAGGTTGACCTCCTGCGTGTAGCGAGGGCGGCGGGACGCGGCGAGTGGCCTGGTCCGGAGGACCTGTGCCTAGACAGACAGCGCGGGCGGGTTGCCCGCGGGAGTACCCCGTGCGTCGACGTCTTCTACTACTTGCTCTTGCGCTACCGCTGACTTCCTGTGCTGGGCTCTCTTTCAAAGAGCCTGGGCTTTGGTCTGTGGAGTTTTATGTTCCCGCGGGGGTATGCCTTGCAGACCTTAAGCACACATGGGGAAACCTTTCGGTTTTTAATCTGGCTGCCGTCAGGGGCAGACTTCGACGTGCGTGCGGCCAAGAGCGTGGCAACCGCATAGGCTCGTATACGTTCGAACTGCCTGTGCCAGTAAAACCATTGGTCGTTTCCTATAGAACAGAGACAGGAGTTGAGCATTCCTACGCGGTTGACGTTTACCACGAGTTTCCTGGCAGGGACTTCTCCGGAACAAGGTTCGTCTTCACGCTTTCTGATAGCAGTCTTGCTCTCTCCTTAGAAAAACAGGGTGCGCCTACGGTATCGAAAACCTTGTATCCAAAAATTGCCCAAGAATGAGCAGCTCCACTAATCGCGGGAATAGCGCAACTCTTGCCAATAGTGGTGCATTTGAGATGACTGCTCCTCAAATAAGAAACAAGGGGAGCACGAAAAAGTCGCTGCGCGGCATTCTTCTTTGTGCTGCTGTTCTCTGTGCTCTTTTCCGCATGCCAGCCGACTAACCAAGTTGCACAGGCGTTGTACACTTCTGACTTTTTGGAAGAAACATTTCACGCGGATACAAGATTTAACTTCATTGCTAAGAGGTCTGGTCAAATACATGTCAAGGACTCTGCAGGTGTATACGTTGTTCGCTGCGGATGCCTTGATGAGTGTAGTCAAGTAGAGACATGGAAAGACTGGGCGCCTTCTAAGGTTCGATTGCTCAGGCATAAGGACCAACACATTGTTCCTCGACTAATTTCGGTAATTAACTTGTCTACGGGCAAAGAATATCGCTATGACAACTATGAAAGCGTTGGTTGTCTACGAAAGAACAAAATAGGAGCCAAGGCTGATTATCAACAACTGCTTGTCAAGACTAAAGCGGCGGTTTTTCCAGAATCCGCCTCTCAACGCAATACGGCCGTCCGTGTTCACGGAGATTACAGGCTAACGATTATGTCCGAAGGAAAAGCTTTAGAAGTTGTGTGCGGCTGCGAAGACTATTGTAACAAGATTAAAACCTGGCCGCTCTGGGAAGAATCTGAAGTGTTGCTCTTGCTTCCGACTGCTGAACAACTAAAGCCAATAGCTGTGAGAATAAAGAATCTTCAAACAGGCTACGAGCACGCATTCAAAACCAGTGCTCCTGGTTGTTTAATCAATTAAAACAAACACGGGCTGCGCCCTAGCGTCGTTTAGCTGGTTGCCCCAAACCCTTGTCGTCCAACATGCCGCTCCGGTATATACGGTAGTTAGAATTGGACCTTTGGAGGGGCAGGCACCGACATGTTGCACGCTTCCTGGTCCGTCACTCAACGATGAGTTTAGCCATGAGGGCTGGCCAAAGGAACGGGCTCCTCTCGGGTGTCGAATCACTTCATTGCAGCACAGAGCATGCAGACGCTGCGCTTCGAGGGCCAGGACGTCTTCACTGAGCAGGCGCTCGCCACGCGAGGGCTTCGCACTTTGCCGTAACGGCCAGACCGGCCAAGGCGAGGGAGAAGCCTAGCGCCCCTCTTTTCGGGAGGGAACCCTACGAGCCTTAAGGACTCTAAAGGGCTCTCTAGCACCACCGGAGCGGCCCATGAGCTTGTCCATCCACCGGGCCTTCGGGCTCGGTGTTCTCCTTGCGCTCACCGCGCTCTTCACCTGGGCCAGCTTCGGCGAACTGGACATCGTCGTAAACGCCCAGGGAAAACTCGTTCCCGCGTCCTTCGTTCGCATCACGCAACCCGCGGATGCTGGGGTCATCAAGCAGGTGCTGGTTCGGGACGGAGAACGCGTCAAGGCCGGCCAGCCTCTCCTCGAACTAGACGCCACTGTTGAACTCAACGACCGGCAGGCGCTGACCCATGATGTCGAGCGGCTCTCTGCCGCTCTTGCTCGCATTCAGGCTGAGGGAGGGGCGGGAACCAACTCAGTTGCGCCAGTTGCCGCAGACTTCGCTGCCAGACGGGCCGCCTTTGCCGCAACGCTTCTGGAAGCGCAGCGCGCAAGCGACCGCGCAGAGGCCGAGCTCACTGCGGGCCAAGCAGAGCTCGCCCGCATGCTGGACCTGGAGAAGTTCGCCGCCGGCCAGGCTGCTCGCAACAAGGACCTGGTCTCCTCTGGGTTCATCTCCCAGTCGGCTTTTGACGAGATGGCCCGCGACGCGGTCGATGCTCGTAACCGTGTGGTCTCCCAGCAGAAAACCGTCTCCGCCCTGAAGTCCGCTTCGGAGCAAGCTCGTGCCGCCCTGGCGCGAGTTCAAGCCGATTACTCTAAGTCACTGGCCATAGAGCGTCTCGAAGTCGAAGGACAGCTCTCCCGAGCGAAGGCTGAGCTGGCCAAGTCTACCCACAAGGAAGAGCTTGCCGTCCTTCGTGCTCCCGTTGATGGCGTCGTGACTGGCTTGGACAGCCGCGCGGCCGGACAAGTGGTGCAACCGGGCGCGGTGCTGCTCTCCGTGGTTCCCGATAGCGAGAAACTGGTCGCCGAAGTCTGGGTCCGCAACGAAGACGCAGGCTTCGTGTCCCCCGGTATGCCCGTCAAGGTCAAGCTCGCCACCTTCCCTTTCCAGAAGTACGGATGGCTGGACGGAGAAGTCACCTGGATTGGCGCCGACTCCGAGACCCCGGAGGCCATGCGCAACGCCGCGGGCGAGATTCTCTTCTACCGCGCTCGCGTCTCTCTGGAACGTCAAGCCCTCGTGAAAGACGGCCGCACCTTCGAAGCCCGCCCGGGCATGCAAGTCACGGCAGACGTCCAGCTTGGCAAGCGCACTCTCCTCGAATACTTGGTCTCGCCGCTGAAGAAGACCGTCCTCGAAGCGGCGCGTGAACGATGAAGCAACTTCTCAAGCGGTGGCTGGCCGCAAAACCTGCCCGATTCGAAGTGTCCTCCGAGGAAGCGCGTTGGCTCCTGGGTTCCTTGGTCAGCATCTTCAGGCTAGCGCTGCAAAAGTCCTCCGCCGAGCAAGCGTTGGCAAGTACTGATGTCTGGGCGGGACTCCAGGGACTTCTTGATAGCTGCGAACTGGTTGTTGAGCCCGTAGGCGGCGCAGGGCTCTCTGGCGCGACGCTAACCGCGGGACCGTGCATCACACGAGACGACACCGGACTCGTGTTGGTGCTCCGGCAAGAAGGGCAGGGCATGCTGGTTGTCCGCCCGGGACAAAGCCAGCCCGAAATGCTCTCGGACTTTCGCGCCGCAGGCCCCGTCTACCAGGTGCGTCGCAAGATTTCTGACGACTCGTCTCCCGAGGCGTTCGGGTGGCGTTGGTTCAGCAGGGAGTTCTTCTCCAACAAGCCCGTGCTGCGCGACGTGCTTCTGGGGTCGTTCTTCCTGCAGCTCCTTGCGCTCGTCTTTCCTCTCGCGACCCAAGCCATCGTCGACAAGGTCATTGCTAACCAGGCAACCAGCACCCTCATCGTGTTGGGCGTTGGCCTCGGGATGATGGCTGTGTTTACCGCTGCGCTGACTTGGCTTCGGCAGTACTTCTTGCTTCTGCTCTCGAACTCCCTTGACGCACGCCTGTCTCAGCGCGTGCTGGCGCACCTTTTCAGGCTGCCCCTCCAATACTTCGAGAAGCGCGCCACCGGCAACATCGTCAACCGCGTTCATGTCATCGAGCCTATCCGTGAGTTCGTCGCGGGAGCGTTCCTGCTGGGCGCCATCGACCTGCCGTTCATGCTCATCTTCTTGGTCTTCATGCTGACCTACAGCGTGAGCCTTTCAGCGGTGGTCGGTGCCTTTGTTGTGGTCATGATGGCCATCAGCTTCCTGGTCGGTCCGAAGCTTCGCGAGCACGCGATGCGCAACTTCCAGTTGGGCGCGAAGGTTCAGGGCTACCTGACCGAGCAGATTGCCGCCTCCGAGACAGTCAAATCTCTGCAGCTCGAGCACTCGGTGGAGCGGCGCTTTGCGGAGCTGAACAACGAGCACCTGGGGTCTTCCCTGAAGCTACGGGAGCTCGGGAATCGCTATAGCACGGTGATGAGCTTACTGGAACAGCTGATGAACGGAACCGTACTGTGCCTGGGTGCGTACGCCGCCATGAAAGGCGATGCGTTCACCATCGGCATGCTCGTGGCGTTCCAGCAGTTCGCTCAGCGCGTCGTGCAGCCGCTGCTGAAACTCTCTGGCCTCTGGCAACAGTTCCAGCAGATTCGGGTGTCTGTCGCCCAGCTCGGCGACATCATGAACACGCCCACCGAGCGCTACAGCCCGCTCAAGTCGAGCCTGAGCCCTGCCCAGGGGCACCTGGTCGTCGAAGGCCTGGCGTTTCGCTACTCCGACGACTCCCCGATGCTCTACGAGAACCTCTCGTTTGAGGTCAAGCCGGGAGAGATTGTGCTCATCACGGGCCCCTCGGGATGCGGCAAGAGCACGCTGACCAAAATCATCCAGGGGATGTACCGCCAGACCAAGGGTGTGGTCCGGCTGGACGGCCGCGACATCCGCTCGATGAGCGTCAACGAGCTGCGCTCGCAGATGGGAGTTGTTCCGCAGGAGTCGGTCTTGTTCAGCGGGACGCTTCTCGAGAACTTGCTCGAAGCTGCCCCGAGTGTCCCCTTCGAGCAGGTCGTGAAGGCTTGCCAGATGGCGGGCATCCACGATGTCATCCAGGCGATGCCAGAAGGGTATCAGACCAAAGTTGGAGAGCGGGGAGTTGGTTTGTCTGGCGGTCAGCGGCAGCGCATGGCGATTGCACGGGCCCTGCTGAAAAAACCCAAGCTTTTGATATTCGACGAAAGCACCAGCGGACTAGACGAGAAGAGCGCTAACGGAATCATCAAAAGCATAACCCAGCTATCCGACAAGGGTATTAGTGTTTTAATCATAGCGCATTTATCAAGTCAAGCCCTTATTGCACACAAACAAATAACTTTGTCAAAACAGTAAGCTGGCTGACAAAGGTAACTAACCTCGGCATAAATATGACACCTGAACTCAAGCATGCTCTAGGCCTCTGGCTAATTTTTGGCGGGTTTATTCCGGCTGTAGTGTTTTCTACTATTTCTGAGTGGTCAATTAGAAAACGTAGAAAAGTGTCAAATGAGTCTCGTGCATTCTTTATTCTACGAACTGTTGAAGTTATTTCCACGGTCCTGGCCCTACTTGCAGTTGGAGTAGTAGGGGTTGTCTCTATCATGCGAATCGGAAGCTATTAAAGTGAATGCCGTTACTGCTTTTAAGTCATCTTCTGATGTTCTGTCTTTTACGAAAGATGGGCTAAAAATTACCGGTACAACTTTGCCTAGTTCCCCCTCTACAGGCAAAGAGCAAATTGCATTGCTGGACTTTGGTACGACAACCGCCGGGCTGCTTTCTGGCATACTGGGGCTTTATAGTAGCGAAATACTTAGCGTGATGGCTAGAACGGCTTTGGCTAAGGTCAACATTGTCGGGACTTTCGGAGTCTTTATCTCAAAAGCTACTTCTTCAGACCCAAACGTCAAGCTAGAAGCTTCTGATTGGGTTGATGTTGCGGGCGCTCTCGTCGTCCTTACTGCTGCTTTAAATCCCGGCAGTCTCGGCGTTGCGATTGCAGGCGCTGCGCTGACAGCGACGGGACTAGCGCTAGGAATCTTGGAGCGAACTGGACAGAGCCACTCCGAGAACATCAATCGCTGCCTTACGGGGGTTTCTCTACTGGCGCAGGAATCCGGAGACCCTAATATAACGGAGCTGAAAAGTATTTATTACGACAGCATTAGCATATGCAGGCCGGACAGCGCTCCAACTGTTGAGATTCTTTCTGGCGTTACTTCCAGGCATCAATTGTTGCAAGGCACTTCTGCCAAAGATTTTTTGATTGGTACTGACGACAACAATTGGCTAAATGGTGGCGCTAATGCTGACATAATGGCTGGGCTAGGTGGTAGTGATTATTACTTGATAGACGACGCTTCAGATGAGATTGTTGAGTTTGAAAACGGGGGCGTTGACTCTCTCGTTACCAAAGTGTCCTTTGACATGTCGCGTAATGCAAGCAATGTGGAGAATGGGTTCATCGCTGTTGATGTAACTTCTAGCGTGACGCTGGAGGGTAACGAAATCGATAACATTCTTACCAATTCTAGCAATGTGGGTCAAACGCTGCGCGGAGGCCAGGGGGCAGACACTGTTTACGGCGGGCTTGAAACTGATGTATTGGAAGGCGGAGCAGACGAAGCTCCTGACCGTCTCTTAGGCGGAGCGGGGGATGACATTTATGAAGTCAGAAACGGGGACACCATCTATGATTCAGATAATTGCGGCTGGATTTCGCTTTCGGGCCGCTTGATTACAGGTGGAGCTTGGCAGAGAACTACGCCTGAGGGAGACCAGGTGTATTTGTCCCGGGATGGAGCAGTAGAGTTTGTCTACTTCCCAAAAACTAAGACCCTCACCATACAGGTTCGCGATGAAATAGTGACGGTCCTGAACTACCGATTTGCTCCTTCGCATGCTCAAAGAGCTGAGTCCAGGTCCTTTGGGCTAGGCATTACTCTTTCTAACAGCCCGGATGTTACCGAGCCAGAGCGAGCTGCCCTGGAACTAGCAATGGAGCGGGCGCAAAGTTCTCCTAGACGTTGGGACCCCCTAACCTTAGACATTGATGCCGACGGGCTGGTAACCACTATTCCGGCTAGAGCGAATACGCGTTTTGACCTTGACGCAAATGGTTTTGCGGAAGCTTCCGGCTGGGTCGCGCCTTCAGATGGCGTAGTTGCCCGAGACCTCAACGGCAACGGCGTCATCGACAACGGTCGCGAGCTGTTTGGTGACCAGACGCTGCTTCCCGGCGGAGCCTTGGCTGCCAATGGTTTTCAAGCTATCGCCGCTCTCGACTCCAATTCTGACGGCAAGGTCGATTCCAATGATGCCGCCTGGTCTGAGCTCAAGGTCTGGCGAGATGCGGACAGTGATGGCGTGACCGACGAAGGTGAACTTTCGTCCATGGCTGAGGCAGGCGTCTCGGACATCAACACTGCCTATACCAGCCCGAACCAGACCGACGCCAACGGCAACACACTTGCCCAGGCAGGAACCTTTACGCGCACAGACGGTACGACCGGTAGAGCTGGCAGCTTCTTGTTCGACCGGGACCCCACAAACTCCGTGCCTGTTGACTGGGTCGAAGTGCCTGACGCGGTAGCAGCCCTGCCGGACATCTCGGCGTTCGGGAACGTCTACTCTCTGCATCAAGCCATGGCTCGTGATGAGTCGCTCGCTGCTACGGTGTCGACGTTGGTCGGGTCCACGGACTATCGCACGTTGAAGTCACAGTTCGAAGCGATGGTCCAACAGTGGACGGGAAGCGCTGGCGTGTCCCCCACCTCTCGGGGGCCCAACATCGATGCCCGTCAGCTGGGGGTGCTCGAGTCCTTCTACGGAGACAGCTTCGTGGGCGTGGACGGGCCCAACCCCAACACAGGCTCGGCCCCTATTCTGCAGGACGCCTACCGCAAGCTGGTAGACGGCCTTTACTCCCAATACTTGGCGCAGGCACAGCTCAAGCCTGTATGGGATGAGGTGACGTTCAGCTGGAACGACACCACGGGAGCGCTGGCCGTTGACTTCGGCTCTTCTGCGACAGCGCTTCTATCTCTTGCGGGAACGGGAGCCACCGCTTCTGCGCTGATGGTTTATGAGTTCGGCAAGAGCCTTGCTCAGTTTGGGCTCGCTGATGCGCCTGGACTGCAGGCGTTCAAGGATTCGCTGGGCGGCGCTGCCACGTCTCTGGACGCCCTGCTTCAGGCGGGTATCGACGGCATCGCCTTGACGACGGGTACCGAGGGAACGGACTCTCTCACCCTGGCATCCCGTGGCGTGGTCTTGGCGCTCGACGGGGGAGACACGGTGTCGGCCGGAAGCACCGCTGACGTGCTTTTCGGCGGCGCCGGAAACGATTCGCTGTCCGGAGGCGCCGGGGCAGACCTGCTCGTAGGCGGAGACGGTGCCGATGTTTTGGACGGAGGCCTCGGGCAAGACACGTTGCGCGGAGGCGCCGGCAACGACACGCTCGGCGGGGTGGCGAACGGCTCGGACTCGGGCGGCTATCTCTACGCCGGGGCTTACCTCGACCCGGGTTCCGGTAACACCTACGAAGGCGGCACAGGCAACGACACCTTGCGAGGGACCACTCGTGCCGATGTCTACCTGTTCAATCTCGGTGACGGCACCGACACCGTGATTGAGGTTGAAGCCGGGGGTCAACCTGCCGGTCAGCTGGACACCCTCCGGTTCGGCGAAAACGTGCTCCCTTCGGACATTCGAGTCCTGCGCACGGGGTCAGACCTGGTTCTTGCGCACACCAACGGTACTGACAGGGTCACCGTCAAGAGCTGGTATACCTCTGCAGGTTCTGCGTCCAATCAGATTGAGCGCGTCGAGTTCTCCGACGGGACCGTGTGGAGCAGCGCACAGCTGACGGCACTGGGCTTGGACCTGTCCGGGACGGACAGTGCCGACATCTTGACCGGCGCGAGCAACTACAACAACACCCTGGCGGGAGGCGCCGGAGCCGATACGTTGACGGGGGCCAACCGGGCAGATGCGCTCTACGGAGGTGCTGGGAACGACATCCTTTCGGGAGCTGAAGGCGAGGACGTCCTGGAAGGCGGTGAAGGCGCCGACACGCTGGACGGCGGCCGCGGTGCGGACACGCTTCGCGGAGGCGCGGGTGATGATGTCCTGGGCGGTGCAGCCAACACCCTTGACGCTGGCTACTACAGCTGGGGCTTCATCAGTCCGCTGGGCGGCAACGTCTATGAAGGCGGAACGGGCAACGACGCCCTGCGAGGCACGTCGATGGCCGACGTGTATCTTTTCAACCGCGGGGATGGCGCTGACACTCTGACGGAAGTCGAGGTCAGCGGACAGCCCGCCGGGCAGGTCGACGTGTTGCGATTCGGGCCCGGTATCTCGCCGGCGGACGTCTCTATTTCCCGCGTTGGCGTGGATTTGCGCCTTGCGCTGGTCGGCACCTCGGACAGCGTGCTCATCAAGGGCTGGTTCAACAACTCGGGAACGGGGACGGCCTACCAGGTTGAGAAGGTGGAGTTCGCAACCGGAGAGGTCTGGACCAACTCATACCTGACGACCGAAGGACTTGTGCTCCGAGGCACCGCGGCCGGAGATACGCTCACAGGCCTGACCAATCTCTCCAACACCCTCTACGGCGGCGCGGGGAATGACACCCTTCATGGAGGCTCGCTGGCGGACAGCCTGCTCGGCGAAGAAGGCAACGACATCCTCAACGGCAACAGCGGCAACGACCTTCTCTCTGGCGGTTCCGGCGACGACACCTTGAACGGTCATGCTGGTGACGACACCCTCGACGGAGGCAGCGGCCTCAACAAGCTGTATGGAGGTGACGGGAGCGACCGCCTGTTCGTGTCAGACGGCGTCGAAACGCTGGATGGCGGTGCCGGCATCGACACTCTCGACCTGTCCAAGCTTCCCGGACAACCGCGGCCTTGGTACAGCCTTGGTCTTGGCCTCAGCACGGCCACGGGCTACGCCCAGAACGGAACGAAGTACGTGGTCAACGTCGAGAACATCGACGGAACCTCTTTCTCGGACTTCTTGCAGGGTGATGCTGGAAACAACGTGCTCCGAGGCTTTGCCGGCACGGATTCGTTGAACACCGGGGCGGGCACGGACGTGCTCGACGGAGGCGAGGGCAACGACAACTTCGTCATCGACGGCGTCGGCACCAAAACCATCATTGGTGGCGCAGGCCAGAACTCACTGCAGTACCTGGTCAATTGGTTCAGCAACCCCGCCGCAGTCACCGTTGACTTCGGGTCCGACCGAATCGTGAGCGCAGACACGACGGTCAACTTCTCGGAACTAACCAGCTTCATCTTCAACCGCGAGAACACCACGTTCAAGCGCGACCTGGCCTCAACCGACGTTTCCCTGCTGGACCTGGGAGATGGCCTCAACCTCGCCCACCTGCGCAACGGCAGGCTCGGCACCGCCTACGGCGGAGTCAGCTCGGACAGCTTCACCCTCGAGAACGTGACCGGCATGTACGGCTTCGCCTCCCTCGAGGGTCGCTCTGGTGCCGACAGCTACGTCATCCTGGGAGCCACTCAGGCCGTCATCAAGGATGACGGGCTCAGGTGGGACTCCAGCCAAGGAAAGTGGGTTCCCTTCGAGACCGCTGGAGACAGCGTAACGCTCGGAGACGCCCAAACGCTTCGTGACGTGGCCTTCCAGCGGCAATCGGACGGAAGCCTCTGGCTGTACACCAAGGCCGGTGCGCAGGTGCGCTTGCAGGCTTCCAATGGCGACGTCGGCATCGAGAGCATCAAGCTGGCAGATGGAACCGCTCTGTCCTTGGCTCAATTCCTTTCCGCAGGCTTCGAAGTCATCGATGGCCGAGTTCGCCAGGTGGGCACCTCGGGCGACGACACCCTGGAAGGCCTGGACTGGATTCAGAATCGACTCGAAGGCTTGGCGGGTAACGACACCCTCATCGGGTCTCCGCTTCCTGACCAGCTGTTTGGTGGTGATGGGGACGACAGCCTCGACGGTCGAGGCTCCAACGACTACTTGGACGGCGGTCCGGACAACGACGGATACCTGTATCGGGTCGGAGACGGCAACGATACCCTGGTCGAGGCGGGAGGAACTGACAGCATCACGTTCCAGGGGATTTCGTCCACACAGGCAGTGTTCAGCCGACTCGGTGACGACCTCAGTGTGCGGTTCTCGGAGCTGGAGTCAGTGGTCATCGTCGATTGGTTCACTTCAGCCGACCGCAAGGTCGAGCAAATGGTGTTCTCCGACCGTACCGTCACAGCGGCGGAGCTCGACCAGGCGTTGGTGAATCCTGTCATCACAGGCACCGCGGGTGACGACTACTTCGCTCCGTGGAGTCCGCTCAACGACCCCACTCCCTGGGAAGCGCGCGACCGCACGGTCTACCTGGGCGCAGGTAACGATACCGCGTTCCTTCAAGGGGGCCAGTCCACCTTCCTGGTCAATCGTACCTCTGGCCACGACTACGTGTACCAGACGGGCTCTTCGAACACGGAAGGCGTCACGCTGAAGCTGGGCTCTGGCATTGCTTCCTCTGATGTCACCATTCGGCCGACACTGGAAGGTGAGATTCGCGTGGTTATCGGATACGACGAAGCCAACGTGAACCTGAGCCAGATGTTCGTAGCCTGGCGCCCCACTTTCACCCGTATTGAGTTCTCCGACGGGACCGTCTGGACGGACGAGGACATTCGCAGCCGCGTGCTCAACGCCGCCACAAACGGCGACGACGGCTTGGTGGGGACCGGAGTTGAAGGCGCCGTCCTGAACGGCGGCGCCGGCAACGACAACCTCTACGGAAGTGTCGCGAGCGAGACGCTGGAAGGCGGAGCAGGCGATGACTTCCTGCGAGGCGGAGGCGGCACCGACGTCTTCGAGGGAGGCGCGGGCGCCGACATGCTGCATGCTTACGAGTCCGGCGCTGCCACGGTCCTCTTTGGCCTGGGCGACGGGCATGACCGGGTCTATCTGAACGTCCGCACCGCCGACACCTACTCGGTCGTCCAGCTGAAGCCGGGTATCGCGCTGCAGGACGTCGAAATCCGGCTGTCAACGGCCAATGGAGACGTGTTGAACCCCGACCTTCAGGTCGTGCTGACAGCGACAGGAGAGACGCTGACCATCTCCAACTTCGTGCAGTGGAACTACATGGCCGAAGCGCCGGAGACACCGTACCTGGACGCCATCGCTTTTGCAGATGGCACAACTCTCAGCCACGACGCCATCTGGGCGATGGTTCAGGGCCAGTACAACCCCACGGTTCTGCTGGGCACTGAAGCTGACGACACGCTCTGGGGCAACAACGTCTCTACCATCGTACGCGCGATGGGCGGCAACGATGCTCTCAACGGCGAGTTCAGCCATCCAGAGGCGCTCGAAGGAGACGATGGCAACGACATCCTGCAGGGCGGTCCTGGCGACGTTCTTCAGGGAGGCGCGGGCAACGACGTTCTGATGGCCCAGGGTGGCGCGACGTTCGAGGGAGGGGCTGGCAACGACGAGCTCTTTGGCTCCGGCAGCAACGACCTCTTCCGGTACATGGCCGGTGACGGCCATGATGTGGTGCACACGGGTGGCGGTTCGGACGTGCTCGACCTGGGGGCCTACGCGTTGAATGACGCAGTGTTCACTCGCCATGCCGACGACCTGCTCGTAGAGCTGGCCGAAGGAGCAGGCTCCGTTCGGGTGTCGAACCATTTCATTGCAGCACAGAGCATGCAGACGCTGCGCTTCGAGGGCCAGGACGTCTCCACTGAGCAGGCGCTCGCCACGCGAGGGCTTCGCATCTTGCCGTAACGTCCAGACCGGCCAAGCCGAAGGAGGGGCCCCAGCGCCCCTCTTTTTCATGCCGCGGGCACTCGGCGCCTAAAGACCGCTTGCGGCGTATAAAATCTTGTGCTACAATGCTCACATCAATCGCAATCTGACCTGGACCACCATCATGTTCGCCGCTTCGTTCGCCGCTTTCGCCGCCCGGGATGCCCGGTCGGATGCGCGCGCCCGTCGTGAACGTGATGAACGCGACGAGCGTTAAGTAGTCCTGGCCGTTCCCCGCCAGGACCGCTGGCGGAACCCGGAACGAGCCTCTTTCCAGAACTCGACCTCCAGATGAAGCCAGCCGACCTCGGGTCCGCTGGCTTTCTGTCGTCTGCGGCCCGACCAAGCGGGACACCGATTGAACCTGAACACAACTGTCTGACCACCATGACGCATCTTCTCGCCATCGCTGCGCTCGCCACCGTCCGTGAAACCCGGCGGGTCGAGCTCACCCTGGCGGTTCGTGAAGACCGCCGTGATGAATCCGAGCGCGATGAACGCGCATAGCTGAACCTTGGCCGATTCCGCCAGGGTGCTGGCGGAACCCCAAGTGACCGGTGCACCCGGTACGCCCAAAGTCCCGCCAGCCTGGCAAAGGCTCGCGGGACTTCTTCTTTGGTCCCACGAGTCGAGCCCCGGAACACCGCTCTTTAACAACTCGTGCAGCATCTTTGCCCCGCTAGTTTAGCGGCCAGAACACCCGGCTTTCTCCCGGGTAAGAGGGGTTCGATTCCCCTGCGGGGCGCCATTTCCAAAGCATCTCGAGAGGTGCTTTGGAAATGCATGGAGACGTGGGCCATTGGCTGGCCAACGGACTGTCTATCCGTGAGCGAAAGCTCTAAGGGGGTTCGATTCCCCTCGTCTCCGCCAAGACTTCATGACGCACTCGCCTAGTGGCCTAGGGCACCACCCTCTCAAGGTGGCGGAGCAATCCATCGCGGGTTCGAATCCCGCGTGCGTCGCCAAGACAATACGACCGTAGCCGAGTCTGCCTACGAAGCAGATAACCGTAGCCGGAGCTGTAAACGGGGGTTCGAATCCCTCCGGTCGTGCCACTTCCGTGGACCAGTAGCTCAGAGGAACAGAGCGTCGGCCGTTCGTGCCGAAGGACGCAGGTTCGACTCCTGCCTGGTCCGTCCTGTCCCGATACGGCTGTAGCTCAGTTGGACTAGAGCGCCGCGCTACGAACGCGGAGGTCACAGGTTCGAATCCTGTCAGCCGTGCCATCTTATGCCGGTGTGGGCCAATGGTAGGCCAGCGGACTGTCTATCCGTTCTTGCACAAGAAACGCGGGTTCGATTCCCGTCGCCGGCGCCACCCCTTTCCAAGACGCGTTCGCCTAGAGGCCGAGGGCGCCAGCCTTTCAAGCTGGTATGGGCTTGTCCCACGACGCGGGTTCGAATCCCGTACGCGTCTCCAAGCTTACAGCTACAAGGATATACGTAGTTCACTCGATGATTCAGCATATAGCGGTATAATTGGCTAAATGAGTCAAGCTACACGGCAAATGCCGTCCGTCTATATTACGTGTGCGTCCTCGCCGCCCCAGGTTCCTGCTGACCAGAAGGAGGTTGCTTGGTTGGCAGGGCTGCTCGAAGGAGAAGGGTCCTTTGGCTTCTTCAGCGGAAGCCTGACTCTTTCTTTGGAAATGACAGATGAAGACGTTGTTTCTCGAGTCGCGTCGATGTTCGGCACCGCTGTTCACCAAAACGCTTGTCGCAAATCTCACCACAAGTTCAGTTACGCTACGCGCGTTCGAGGTAGCCGCGCAGCTTTGTTCATGATGCTTGTTCGGCCCTTTATGGGTGAGCGTAGAGGAGCGGCTATCGATAGTGCTTATTCTGCCTATAACAGACTAAAGCGGGAGCCGGCGCAAGCTCGCTGCAAGGCACTCGATTCAAAACACGCAGACCTCTTGGTCCGCTGGACTCAAGCTCGTAACTTGGGCCAGTCCTTTCGTTCCTTTTGTGCCGACCAGGGTATTGGCCGACGTGCAGCTGAGCAGGTTATTCAGAGGTTGGAGGGCTTACATACTCGCGTCAGAGCGACGCAGCACTACTTCGAACTTCCAGTTCAAGAGTTCACGTCTTTCAAGTTATTGCCTTTAGAAGTTCGAGCGGCCTGGCTGGCTGGGCTGCTGGAAGGAGAAGGATGTTTTAGAGTCTATTCTTCCGGTGGCATCTCCATTTCGTTGCAAATGACCGACCGAGACATAGTTGTCCGAGCTGCGGAAGAGCTTGGAGCAGTTGTACGGCACTCGCCTCCGGCAAAAGAGAACTGGCAAAGCACATGGGTCTGCTGGACGTCTCGGCAGCACGGACGAGAAATCTCCCTACGCCTTATTCCGTGGCTCGGCGTAAGGCGCAGCGCGCGTGTAAATGAAGCGTTGACCATTCAACCTTCCGTGCGGGTAGGCCCTCAACAGCGGAGGGCCTCAGAAGCCCGCGCAGCGTGGGCGTCGAGGGAGTCAGGCGAAGGGTTGCGGCCTGTCGCTCAGCGGCTGGGTATGTCAGTCGAAACCCTTCGTAAGCTCGTGCAAGCGGCTCCCTGAATTTGCTTTCTTTCGAAGGCACGCGGGCGACTCCAGGTGGACGATGCCCGGTGACACGGGGTTCGAGTCCCCAAGCCTGTCGGTTCGAGTCCGGCAGGCGCTGGTCGCAACAACCCGGGCCTGTGCCGCGGGTCTTCGAAAGCAAGTTTGGCGCGGTCGACGCGTGAGAGCTCTAGCGCGGTCGACAACAACAGAGACAGTCTCGAGGCCTCGGGGCCCATCGGGTTGTCGTTCGCGGCCGCGCCGCCAATCTTCATGCGTCTGTAGCTCAGCGGATAGAGCGCTGGCTTGCGAAGCCAGAGGCCGCAGGTTCGACTCCTGCCAGACGCACCACCTTCATGCGCCCGTAGCTCAGTGGATAGAGCGCTGCCCTCCGAAGGCAGAGGTCGCTGGTTCGATTCCAGCCGGGCGCACCACATTCTCGGCCCGTAACTCAGAGGACTAGAGTACCTGGCTTCGAACCAGGGAGTCGGGGGTTCGAATCCCTCCGGGCCGGCCAATCTCCTAGCGATGCTGCACGAGTTGTCGTTCTGCTTTCTGACATCAACGACATCGGACTCATCATGACTGCCTCGACACCTTTCGTCACCCGTATCGCGCCATCACCCACCGGATACTTCCATCTGGGCACCGCGCGCACCGCCTACTTCAACTGGCTCGCCGCGCGAGCCAGTGGCGGCAAGTTCCTGCTGCGCATCGACGACACCGACGCATCGCGCAACGACCCCGCCTTCGTCGACGTCATTGACCAGGCGATGGAGTACCTGAAGCTCGACCACGATGCACGCTTCACGCAGAGCAGCCGCTACGACCGGTACCGGGCCGTGGCCGCGGACCTGGTGGCGCGAGGCCGCGCCGTGCACCGCGACGGCGCCATCTTCCTCGACCACCCGCTGAGCGCCAACCCACAGGTCGCAGGCTTCACCGACGCCGCGGTCGGCTTCGTGGGCGTCACCGCCGCCGACCACGACTTCGTGGGTCACATGGTGCTCATCAAGCGCGACGGCAGCCCCACGTACCACTTCGCAAGCGTCGTCGACGACATCGACAGCGGCGTGAACTTCGTGCTCCGGGGGGCCGACCACATCTCGAACACGATGAAGCAGGTGGCGCTCTACCTGGCGCTCGACGCGCCGCTTCCGCGCTACGGCCACGTGGGCCTGCTACACGACCTGGCGAGCGGCAAGAAGCTCTCCAAGTCCGCCGGCGCGCCGTCGCTGCTGCACTACCGTGACGCCGGCGTGGACGCGGATGCGATGTGCAACTTCCTGCTGCGGCTGGGCTGGGGCCCGACGGTCGATGACCGCAGCACGGTGACGCTCCCGCGTGACCGCGCGCTGCAACTCTTTCTCACCGGTGGCAAGCTCCGGGCGGCAGCGTCCAAGGTCGACTTCAAGGCGCTCGACAAGCTCGACCGCCGCTACAAGGCGGCCGCCGGGCGCACCTCGATGGCGACTGCCTGACCCGGGACGACGGGCGCTTCGCAGAACGCCCAACTCACATAGATGTTCTCGTTTCGGCCCGAAAGGCAACATCTATGTTCACAAAACCGGGGGTTTTGTAGCACTGTATGAGTACGCCGGGCGGCATCCGCTACACCGCAGAACAAACGCTGTGCCAGCTGATGAACGCTCGAATTCGCTCTTTCGTGGTCGCCGCCAAGGCCGCGATGTCCTCTCCTGCCTGGTGGCGTCGCCGGGCCCTGAGTCTTGTCCTAGGCTATCTGCTTGCGATGGTCGCGGTCTACTTCGCTCAGCGCTCGTTGATGTACCCGGCGACGCCCATGTCGAGAGCGCAGTTCGAGCGCGCGGTCTCAGCCGTCGAGGGCGCATCCGTGCTGCGCCCGTTCGACGCCATCGTCATCGAACCTGATGCGGGCCGCCCGACCATCGCAACCGCAATCTGGTTTCACGGCAACGGGGGACTCGGCGGGCATCGAGTCTCGGTGGCGGACCAGTTCCGTGCTCGTGGCATACGTCTGGTCTTGGCCGAGTACCCCGGCTACGGCCCGCGGGAGGGAGAGCGGACGGAAGCATCGTTCGTCGCCGACGGTCAAGCGCTCTATGCGCAGGTGCGCGACCGCTATCCTGGACCGCTCATCGTCATCGGGGAATCTCTCGGCACCGCTGTCGCCAGTGCGGTAGCAGCTGAAGGCCGACCTGACCGCGTGGTGCTCCTCACGCCATTGCGAAACATGCCGGAGGCAGCCGCTCGCTTGCTCTGGATGTACCCAACGCGCTGGCTAGTGAAGGACCGTCTCGATACCGAGGCGCACCTGGCGCGCTATTCGGGACCGGTTTCCATCCTGGTGGCGGGCCGCGACGAAGTCGTGGGGCCAGAAGCCGGCTTGGCGCTTGCGCGTGCACGAGGGCTGACCCCAGGACAAGGGCTCGTGATGCTCGAGCGCTCGACCCATAATGGCTGGGCGACCTTCCTCGACAGAAGGCAGTGGGACGAGCTTCTCGGGGCTAGCTCTTCTCTCGCTCAACGGAAGAACCCGGACTTAGGGCTTCGTTGACGGCTGTGACTCCTGTGGCCGAGGCAGCGTGCTGAGCACCGTTCGGGCTCCGAGCACGCCTCGCCGGTGCTGCACCACGAACACCGCGCCGGGCGTGAGGAGGCTGTCCTGCGGCAGCCAGCTCATCCGGTAGGTGCCCACGTGGTACCGACCCGCCGGCAGCAGGGCACCGCCGGCGCCCGGAGAGGGCGTCAGCTGCGCGAAGTAGTACGGGTCCCGGCGATTCCGGGAAGTCAGCGTATCGAGGCGCTCGAGCGTCATCTCCGTCGAGACAATCGGCCCCATGCCGACGGTGCCGTTCACGCCTGGCAGAGCAATCAACCCCAGGAAGGGGCTGGCGAAGGCGCTCAGCACGCCCACCAGCACCCAACGCGGCTTGCGCAGGTCTGCATCCAAGCCCGCGCGCTTGAGTGCCTGGTTGAGCCACAGCGCGCCTCCCAGCAGCACGCCTGCAGTCACTGCGGAGAGGCTGTCGCCAGGCACGGTGTGCAGGGACCCGTTCAGTGCAGCGCCCCCTACGCTGAGCGCGGTCAACGCGAAGACAGCGCCCACGTAGGTGAGCGTGCAGCGCACGACGCGTCCACGGTCAGGCTGGTCGGGGATAGGCTTTGGCATCGAGCGGCTTCGGTTGGCAGGTGTAGCCAGAGGTCCGGTTTGGCGCGACGAAGGTGCCGCAGCCATAAGAGACGCCCCGCAGCATCGAGCTTGCGGGGCGTGTCAATCAACGCGAGGGTGTCGCGTCGTAGGTGTCCTTCTTGGCCCAGTTGCAGGGGCCGCACATCGTCTGGGAGTTGTTCAGGTGGTCCTGACCCCCCTTGGCGAGCGGACGGATGTGGTCCTGGGTGAAGAGGACCTCTTCTCCGGCGGCGTCGACGCCCCAGAGGTTCAGGTGAGGGCGGGAACCCTCGGGCCGGGTGGCACCGTACTCGAACGCGAAGAACGAAGCCTCGAGGCCGCATCCTGCGCAGCACACGCCCTTGTAGACGAACGTCTTCAGGCGCATGCTCTTCGTGTTCACCTCGATGCCGTCGATGACGCTTCGACGCTGGCGCGTCTCGAACGCCGTCTTCAGCGCTTCGAGCGTGGGCTCGAGGGTGGCGCGACCGACGCGGACGTACTTCTGCATTGCAGCCATGGGAAAGCTCCGTATGTTGACCTTCCCCGTGTAGCCAACGCTCAGGCGAGAACATCTCCTGCGCGGCATCGAGCGGGGAAGCCGCTCCTTGGAGGGGCGCGGGAGCTCCTCTCGTTCGACGCTTGTTCGAGGACCGGGGAGCGTTCAGCGCTTCTTCCAGTAGCCCTGTCCGTCGTCCCGGTATCCCTGGGCCTGCAGAAAAGCCGCGACGTCTCGCTCGCCGACGTTGTACGGGCGATTGCGCGCGGCAGGCGGGTCGGTGACGAACGTGACGCCGGCCTGCACGGCCAAGGCAAGCTCGGCCCGGTCTATGTCCAGGCGTTGACGCCGGGCACCCTCTGCCGAGACGAACACCACGTCGTCCGGATGGTACCGACCGCAGTTGGCCAGGTCGCCCGCGGCTTGCCGATACCGATTCGTCGAAGAGGCGCAGGAGCCCCTCCCGATGAACTTCGTGGCGCTGCGTGTCTTGCGCAAGTCCTTCTGCACGTACGGATGCGTCGAGCCCTGCAAGGCCTTGGACATTCGGTCGAACAGGCTGAGGACGGGCCGGTCGTCGACGTCAGCGTCGAAGAGACCGCGCTGGTGCGGGTGCTGCATGAGGGACAGGTGTTCCGGGCGACGGGGCGGGTCGGAAGGCAAGCGAGCTCAGGGCTGCAGCCGGGAGACCAGCAGACCCGCAAACGCGTCTGCGGCGCTCCGTGCCCAGCCTTCGTTGCGGGAGGTTTCCGCCTCCAGTGCCGCAGCAAGCTGCCGCTGCTGAGCAGGCGTATCTCCGAGCAGCACGTGGTAGGCGGTGTTGATGGCTGTCACCCCTGCCAGCAGCCGATGCGTGTCCCAGCGAACCATCACCGCCCACTGTTGGCTCAGCCCGATGCCGGCCTTGGAGGGGTGAAAGCTCGCCTGCACGTCCAGCCACAGGTCATCGGGGCCACCGGGGGCCAGCAGCCGGGTTGTCCAGGTTCTCGTGGGCCAGCTACCGGGCGCAACAGCCGAGGACGGTTCCGAGGGCACGGCCCAGCCGAGCGGCTCCAGCACACAGCGCGCCTGTGCAAGCAACGTGTTTGCCGTCTCGGTGGCGAGGGGGCTGTCCAGGAATGCTGAGAGGGCTTCGCTCATCATCGATTGGAGCCTCGAGCCGTCGTCTTGTTCGGGGACCCGGGCCCGTCCGGCCATGAAAAAGCCGGCTCGAAGGCCGGCTTGCAGGCTCGAGCGTGGGAAGCTCAGTCGTCGGACGTCAGGCCGAGCAGCGCCAGCAGGTTGCTGAACACGTTGTAGAGGCTCAGGTACACGCCGAGCGTCGCGCTCACGTAGCTCGTCTCGTAGCCGTCACGCACCGCCTTCAGGTCCACCAGGATGAAGACCGAGAAGATGCCGGCTGCAATCAGCGACAGCGTGGTGGCGAAGGCCGAACTCTGGATGAAGATGTTGGCCAGCATGCCCACAATCAGCAGCACCGCGCCGATGGTGAGGGTGTAGCCGAGCGGGCGCAGGTCGCGCTTGACGACGGACGAGAGCGTCGCCATCACGGCGAAGATGGCGCCGGTGGCGGCGAACGCGGTCATCACCATCTGCGCGCCGCCGCTGCGCGCGAGCACCGCACCCAGCAGGTTCGAGAGCATCAGCCCCATGAAGCCGGTGAAGGCGAGCAGCCAGCCGACGCCGGCGCCGCTGTTGCGGTTCTTCTGCACCATGAACATCAGGCCGAAGGCGCCCGCCAGGAAGATGACGAAGGTCATGAGCGGGCCCAGGCCCGAGAGAAGCCCCGTCTTCAGGCCCAGCCAGGCACCGGCGACGGTGGGCACCATCGACAGAGCGAGTAGCCAGTACGTGTTGCGCAGAACACGATGCGCCGGGGAGGCGAAGCCGGCAGCCGAGGAGTATCCGACAGAGTTCATTGACAAGCTCCAGAGGAGTGGGTTAAAGGTGCACTTTAGTGCCCCACGTATAGCTAAAGTTCCGCGCAGGCGAGCTTCGAACTCCCCAGTCAGGGGAGGGGCTTCACGAAGCAGCTCGGAGCGCGCTTGCCCTGGAACGACGCAGCCCGTCCAGGCTCCTACAGCGGACCTCAGCCAGACTCCCGGTGTTGCGATGACTGCCTCCTTCAAGTCCTTCGGTGCGCCCCAGGGCCACCTCGAGCTCGACGCCGCATTCCTCGCGCAGTGCGCAGGGATGGCCGCTCGGCATTTCGAGCAGGCCCAGGCCGAGGAGTTCAGCGGGGATTCGGTCGAAGACCTGCTCAAGCCGGACGACTTCCCGGCAACCGAATCCTGGTTCCCGACCGAGGCCGTGCGCGCGCTCGGCTTCGAACGTGCTCCGGGCGCCCAGGAACAGATTCTCGCGACCGCCGATGTCGACACCCATGTCGACGACATCCACGGCCCGGTGCTGTTGCTCACGCTGCACAACGATGGCGTCAAGGTCAAGCAGGGCAAGTTCAGCCACGTGCCGCAAGCCGGCGACTGGCTGCTGCTCGACGACCGCAAGCCGCACAGCGCATCGGGCGGCAAGCGCTCGACGAGCCTGCTCGTCTGGTCGGTGCCGCTGCGCGCGCTGGTCTGAGCGTCCCGAACGCCGCGCTGCGGCCTGTCCTGCGGCACCTCGCCCGCTCGGGTCACCTTCCGGCGTTTCGGCCCCCAGGAAACACCGCAATGAAGTCCTTCGACCCGTTCACGGCGCGCGAGTAGAGCCAGGGCGGCTCGAAGCGCTCGTGCGGTCGGCTCCAGACGGACTTGGTCTCGTGCACCCGCGTGTTGCCGATGAGCACGTAGTGCTCGCAGGCATCCACGATGGCCTCTTCCACGACCCCGAACTCGTTGCCACCGGCTGCATGCCGGGCAGAGTCGTACTTGTGCGTCACCCAGCAGGCCACGACCACCTGTGGCCGGTGCTTTCTCACTGCGTCATGGGCGTCGAGCTTCTCGACGTTCGGCCCGTAGGTGACGAGGGCCTGGCCGAGCATCCGGTAGTAGGCTGCGACTTCGGGTTTGGCCTGCAGGCAGCTGTCGGTTGCGATGATGCCGAGCGCCTGGGCGAGCACCCCGTTGCCGGCGCCAATCTCGATGGCGTGGCGTCCTGCGATGAACGCGCGCAGCCAGGCAACGAGTTCTTCGGTCGGAAACCCGTACACGCCGTGACGCGCCGCCACCACCGCGCGCTCGACGGGCGTCGTGCCCGCCCAGAACGCGGCGGGCAGCACCCGGATACGGCCCGGGGCGCCGGGCTCCAGCACCTCGCCGGAGAGGTCTCGAACGTTGCGAAGGTCGATGGCGCGAAGGTCCACGGGCAGGCGCTCCGGGAGGGCGTCCGATTCTGCAACGGCAGCAGGGCACCGTCAAAGCGGCACGTGCGCGCTGCGCGCAGCCGCGTTCGGGGTGCGTCAGGAAGAACGGCCCCCGGGGTCGAGGGCCGTTCAGGGCTGCGCTGTGCCGCGGGTTCGCCGCGCCGCTCAGGCCGCCAGGCGGCGCATCACCGATGCCCGGGGCTTGCGCACCCGGTAGTGATTGCCGCCCGTCCAGCCACCCATCGCGCCCCCTCGTGAGGGGCCGCCGTACTTGCCGCGGTTGGCGGCCGGCACGCTCTCGACCGCGTCCTGGGCGATGCGCACCCAGGGGGTCTTCGGGTCGGTCTGCACCCACAGCACGTAGCCGAGGGCAGGGTCGTGATGCTGGGACTGGACGACGCCGATGCGCCCATCGGGCAGGCGCACGCCGTCGTGGGTGCTGAAGCGTCGGGCGAGTCGGTCGCGCAGGAGTTTCTGGTAGGGGTTCATGGAAGTAGCAGTTCTCGTAGACGGGGTGGGCCGGCATGGCCCGGTCTGCGGCAACCACTGCGGGTCGCCTCGGTTGTTTCCAGCAGCCGCGGCGATACCCGTTATAGCCGCGAGCCCTCGGGATGTTCCCGAAACTGGCTTCGGGAACCCCCTGAAAAACTCGCCCAACTCGTTGATTCGACGAGAACTTTTAGGGTGAGGAGCGCTCAAAGAATCACGGGCGCACAACGACCCGTGACGAGCGCGAAAACCGCGCCAACACCGGCACACACCACCCCTCAGGCACACACGAGTTTTTCTTCCATGCAAGCACAACGCATCTCCCTCTACTACCAGGACGCCCGCTCGGACAAGGAGTACCACGCCCAGCTCGAAGCCGAAGGCGCGGGCTTCGTCGTGCGCTTCCAGTACGGCCGCCGCGGCGGCACGCTCACCACCGGCACCAAGACGCCCGCGCCCGTCGCCTACGAGGTCGCGAAGAAGGCCTACGATGCCATCGTCAAGGAGAAGGCGGGCAAGGGCTACGCCCCGGGCGAGGGCGGCGCGGCCTTCTCGGGCGGCGCGCTCGAGGAGCGCTTCACCGGCATCGTGCCGCAGCTGCTCAATGCCATCGACGAAGCCGAGGCGCAGCGGCTGATTGCCGACGACGACTGGGTCGCGCAGGAAAAGCACGACGGCCACCGTCGCATGGTCAAGCTCTCGCAGGACGACACCACCGGCATCAACCGCAAGGGCCTAGCCGTGCCGATGCCGGCCTCGGTGCTGCAACGCCTGGCCCTGCTCGATGCGCTGCGCCCGCTCGTGCTCGATGGCGAACTGATGGGCCAGCGCTACGTCATCTTCGACGTGCTGGAGTTCAAGGGCCGCTACACCACGGGCCTGTCCCTCAACGAGCGCCTGGAGCTGCTCGCCGAGCTCGCCGCCATCCTCGGCACCGCCCCGCAGGCGGGCGAGGGCGCGGTCTGGGTGACGCCGACGGCGCGCACCCGCACCGAGAAGGCGGCGCTCTACGATGCGCTGTGCCTGGACGGGGCCGAAGGGGCCGTCTTCAAGCGCCTGGACAGCCGCTACGTCGCGGGCCGACCGAACTCCGGCGGCAACCAGTTGAAGCGCAAGTTCACGCACTCGGCGTCCTTCATCGTCGCCAAGCGCAGCGCGACCAAGCGCAGCATCGCACTCGCCCTGCTGGACGAGCGCGGCGCGCAGCAGATGCTGGGCAACTGCACCATCCCGGCCAACTTCGAGATTCCGGCTGCGGGCGCCATCGTCGAGGTCGAGTACCTCTATGCGTTCAAGGGCGGCAGCGTCTACCAGCCGGTCTACAAGGGCGAGCGCGACGACATCGATGCCGCAGCCTGCACCACCGCACAGCTGCACTTCAAGGCCGAGGGCGAGGCCGACGAGGCCGACGAAGGCTGATGCGCATCGGGGCCGGCCCCTTGCACGCCCCCGCATTCGAAGGTGGTGCGGCTCGCCGCGCCCTCAGGGCGGGGGTGCTTGTCGTGGCCGCCCTGCTCGGTGCGGGCGCACAGGCCTGCACGGGGCAGCTCATCGCCTTCCGGGGGCTGGACGGCGCGTTCGATTCGACGGCGTTCGAGAGGTATGCCCTACACGCAGGAATGTGTTCCCAGGTGTTCGGACACGACGAGGTGCGCCAGGCCGTCGCCTCGATTCGCTTCGAGGAGCCGTACATGCTGTACGGGTTCAGCGCCGGAGCGTCCTCGGCGCGCCGGGTCATCGAGCACGCGGTGAAGACGGGCCGGCCTCGTCCGGTCTTCGTGCTCACCATCGCTGCGGCTCGCAAGGCCGACGTGGACTTCCGGCGCTTCGGCGTGGCCTTTCACAACTACTACGACTCGACGAGCCGGGGCAACAAGGCGCCGGGTACGATGCTGTCCGGTATCGACCATTTCGCAATGCAACAGGCCGTGAACCGGCTTCTCGGCGTGCCCTGAGGACAGCGACCGACTTCGTCGGAACCGCCCGCCAGGCGAGGGCTCCAACAACGGTGCGGGCGCGCTGCCCGGTTCGTCCCTGCTTTCTTCGCCATGTTCAAGACCCTGCACCTCAAGGGGCTCTCCCAGAGCCCGCGCTACGGCTACGCTGCCGAGCTCGCCTTCTTCAAGGGGCGACGCACCGTGGAGTTCAAGCCGGGACTCAACGTGATGTTCGCCCCCAACGGCAGCGGCAAGAGCACCGTGCTCTCGATGCTGGGCGAGTCGATGTGCGCGCTCCAGGGCGGCATCTCGGCGCTCACCGAGAACGCGGTGCACGAGGGCATCGACATGATGGTGGCCCTGCGCAATCCCCGCACCGGCGAGAAGAAGCCGATGCGAGACAAGTTCGGCCTGCACGTCGAGCACGACGGCCAGCCCGTGCTCTACGGCGACCCCCGCAAGTCGGTCGGGCTGATGGGCGGCGCGTTCGACGACGACTTCTTCGAGCAGGGCATCACGAACGTGCTCGCCCAGGGCCGGGCAAGCTCCGGTCAGAACGCGCTTCGCAAGATGGCGCCGCTGCTCGCGGTGCTCAAGGGAGACGCGGCTTTTCCGACCGAGATTCGGCGCACCATCCACGCGAAGAACGTCAATGACCTCTGGCAGCAGGCCTTGGCGCTGCTGGAGAAGCGCCTCGCGCCCTCCATCGAGCGCGGGCAACCTTCGCTGCTGCTGGACGAGCCCGAGTCCGGTTTCTCGCTGGTGTGGCAATCGCGCCTGTGGCGCGCGCTCACGCAGCCGGGTGTGGCCGAGCGGTGCCAGGTCATCGTGGCGAGCCACTCGCCCTTCGCGCTCGGGCACCCGGGGGTGAACTACATCGACCTGGAGCCCGGATTCCGCGAAGAGGCAGAAGCCGCGCTTCGCGCCCAATTCGGGCGCTGAGGCAGTTTCCGTCCTTGCCAAAGGCCGGCGGCTGACGTCCCGCGTCCCTAGCGGCCGACTTGCGTGAGCTGGCACACCGGCGCGCCCACTCGCACGGCGCCCGTCGGGGTCTGGCTCGCCAGGCGTTGCGCGGCCTGCACCGCTTGCGTGTTCTGCTGCAAGGCGAAGGCTGCCGAGAAGAGTCCCATGCCCAGGAAGAGGGCGCACATCGCAATCAGTCGCTGCATCATCATCTCCGGCTCGAGCCGCATCGTTCGATGAGCGTATCGTGCAGGGAGCTCCGCCCAGGCGCCACCGGATTGCAGGGCAGGCTGTGCGCGCACGCACAGCCGTTTCGAGCCCCGCTGGCTTGCCGCTCTACCAGGGGTCGCACCTCCGGGGCAGGCGCGAGCGGTTCCGCTCAGAACGGGATGTCGTCCGGGTCTTCGGCCGGCGCGGACCCCGCGGGCGCCGCATCCTGCGGCATGAGCCGGTATGCGGCCTTCGGGATGAGCGTATTCAGCAGGCCTTCGCGCACGAGGGTGTGCACGGCGTCCTTGGCGGCAGGGCCGCAGTAGCGGTTGGCCTTCCAGCAGCGGTGGTAGCGTCCGTCGCAGACCACCCAGCTCACCGTGGGCCCCCGGGAGGCGGGCTCGCGCACGAGAATCTCGAAGATGAAGAGACGACCCTTCTTCACGAGGAAGGGGTCGGTGTGCTTGTCCGGGTAGCCGAGCCGGCCGGCCTGCTCGATGTCCTCCAGGCTCGCGAGTTCGCGCACCTGCACGACATGGCCCGCGTGCAGCGGGGCGAACGTGTTCGCCTCGGGCAGCTTGACCGGCTTTGCGAACAGGCGAGCGCGGCGGGCCTGCATCAGCTCTTCGAAGAACGCCTGCGTGGCGCAGGGGCTCACCAGGTGCGTGGGCGTCACGCGCGAGCAGAAGTCGTCCCAGCCGACAGCGGATGCGTTGCGATGCAGGCGCTTCAGGCACTTGGCGGCCTCGAACTGCTCGTCGAGGGTGAGGGCCGCGAAGCGCGAACGAAAGGTGCCGTGGCGCATCAGGAACTCGCTCACCGTGTCCACGTGCCGCTCGGAGAGGTGGCCTTGGGTGACGACGAACGGGTTGGTCTGCACCAGGGCGCCCACCCGAAGCTCGTCGCCGGGCTTGAGCATCGACTCCACCTCGTTCATTCGGGCGGCCGTGCGCCCTGCGGCTGCGGAAGGCGCGAAGAGCCCGTGCACGAGCGGCCCGGTGAAGTGCAGTGCGCCGTAGTTGAGCGCATCGATGCGCCGCACCAGCGAGGGCTCCACGTAGGCCCGGGGCTTGAGCGCGTACACGGTGACGTCTTCGCCCGCGTGCACGCTGCGGCAGACGCGGGGTTGCATGTCGAAGTAGCGCGACCAGTAGCTTCGATAGGCCTGGGCGCGCTCGAAGAGCATCGGCCCGAAGTGGCTGGTCGTGGCGTTGTGGCCGGAGAGGGCCTCGTGGATGTCGGACTGGCTGAAGGCCGTGACCGCCATCGCGAGCGCCTCCAGGTCGAGGGTCGTGTCGGGCAGCTCGTGTGCCTTCTTCAGCGCTCGCAGGAAGGTGTGCCAGGGGGTGTGGACCGCGGCGATTTCGATGCGGCGATGCCGCAGGAACCGGGCGTAGTGCCCGTCCCAGTAGAGGCGTTCGGTCGCGAGGTCCACCGCCACGCGCACGCAGTTGAGGTCGAAGGCCTCCAGCACCCGGCCTGCGGTCAGCGTCGGGATGAGGCTCACCTCGGGCAGCGCGCAGTTCACGAAGTTGAGCAATCCCTGGCGCGAGACGCTGCTCACGCGGTAGCTGCGCAGTGCCTCCATCACCGAGGCGAGCGCGTCGTACTCCAGCACCTGGCCGGGCGAGGCCATGGCGGTGCGCCGCAGCGTCACGGTGCCCGTGGCGCTCTGGGTCTTGCGCTTGAGGGCCGTGTTGGGGGTACGGCGAAAGATGTCGATGTCGTTGACGGGGGCGAGCGACATGCCGTGCATCCGGTCGATGACGCTGGCCACCGCCTGGCCGGCCACGATGCCGGTGGCAGGCAGCGGGGCGAGCTCGCGCAATCGCCGAACGACCTCGGAGCCCAGAGCCGGATGAAGCGTGATGCGTCCCATGGCCATTCGAGCCACGGGGAGCGCCGCTGTTCCGGTGGCAGGCCATCCAAGAACGCGTTTCTACGACAAGGCTCGGGCGGCTGGCTACACGGGGAAGGACCACAACCTTGCCCTACGAAAGGCCCTTTCCCATGAACCGTCAGGCCCGAATTGTTCTCGCCCTCGTGCTCACGCTCGTTCCGGTGCTCGCAGCCACGCTGCTGGGGCTCACCACCGGTGAGATGAAGCTCGCCTTCCAGATGAGCGGCGTCGCCACCCTCGTGGTGCTGCCCTTCGCAGGCATCGCCATCGCGCTCTACTGGCCCGAGGCCGCCCCGGCTCCGGCGCCCCGCGCGCCCGTCGTCGAGTACCCCACCGACCCGCGGCTTCGCGAGCGCCTGCGCACCGGCACCCTGTCGGCGAGCAACCTGGAAGAAGCGCGTGCACGGGAGATTGCCGAGACCGCGCTGCTGCACCTGAGCCGCACGACCGACCTGCCGCGCTGAGCTCCACCGCCAGCCGCTCTTCAGCCCCGACCTCGTGTCGGGGCTTTCTCATGAGGGCCCAGTCGGCCGGAGCCGCCGTGACCCGGGCTCGCGGCTCAGCAGGGCGCCTGCTGACCCACGTCCTCGTGCACCGACACCTTGACCTCGGTGTGGCTGCGGCTGCCCAGCACGCGGAACTGCCAGCCGCGCGCCTGCGCTTCGCGGGCCACTTCGGTCTCGAAGAGCGCCTCGAAGTAGGCCTGCATCTCCGGCTCGAAGCCGCCGTTGCGGTCGCAGTGGATGCACACCGTCCAGCCGTCCTCGCCCTGGAAGCGATAGGGGCCGGGGTCCTGCTCGCACAGGTCGTAGTCCTCGTGCTCGATGCCTTCATGGTCGACCGAGCGCCACTTCGGGTGCTTCCTGGCGGCCTCCAGCATCCGCTCCCAGACGCGGTCCATCGCCTTCCAGCCTTCGTCCTCGACGGTGTCGCCTTCCAGGTGCGCGTAGAGCGACAACTGCATGTGCTCCAGGCGCACGTAGGCGCTGTCGCGCAGCAGCGAGCGTAGCAGGGCTTGCTGGCGCGGGTTCTTGGCGAGCACCGAGAGAGCCTCGGGCGTCATCGTGCCCACGGCCTCCAGCAGGGCCTGATGCAGTCGCTCGATGTCGGCGGCGGAGGGCTTGTTCTGGGCGGTGGCCGTGGCCGTGACGTCGTCCGCGTCCAGCTCGCGCTGTTCGGCTGAGCAGGCCTGGTGAAAGTCCGGCAGCACGAAGGCAGCGGACGAGGCGGCGGGCGAAGCGGAGGAGGCGGGCATGGCGAAGGGCTCGGGGAGGGTGCCGGTCCGAGCTCCGGCGGGGCTCGATGTTCCCCGGAACCCCAGGGCCCGTGCGGGCTCCAACGGCCATGAGCACGAAAATCTACTCCGGCTTTGCCGCCCCGCGCCTGTCGACCCGAGCCGCCCTGAAGGTGCTGGGCGAGGCCCGCCCCGCCTTGCAGGCGCTGGTCGACGCGAAGCACCGCAAGCTGCTCGCACGTCGCATGGCGGGCTTCGTCGACCGCTGGTGCCTCCAGAAGGCGGGGCTCATCCCGATGCCGGCGCCCGACGCCGAACACGAAGACAAGGACTCGACGCCCCGGGAGAACCGCTCGGCCTGGTGGACCGTGAGCGAAGCGCTCGAAGCCGAGCAGGCCAAGTGCCGCGCGGGCCATCGCCGCGAGCCGCTCATCGACTGCGATGCGGAGATTTCGCTGTGGATTCGCCCGACGGGCGGGCGCGTGCTCGGCATGGTGCAGGAGGAGCGGCTGGGCGTGCGCGATGTGCTCATCGCGCTGCCGGGCTTCGAGGACTACGCCTACTGGAACAACACCGACCCGGACGAAAACGTCTCCTCGCGTGCCTGGCGCGCGCGGGGTCGTGCCTGGGACGAGGTGCTCGATTCCGAGACGGTGCCGGTGTTCTCGATGCGCCTGCAGCCGGGCTTTGCCCACCTTGAAGACGTGACCCCGCACCTGCCGTCGCTGGAAGAGCGCCTCGCACGCTACGCCACCGACCGTGTGCAGGACGAACATCTTCGTGAGGTCTGGACCCCGGCCCCGGGCAGTGCTGACCTCTCGGGCGCGATGCGGGCGCTTCGCAAGGGCGAAGAAGCCCTGAAGGACCCCGAGAGCGCGTTGTCGGTGCGCCGGCGCGAGCTCATCGAGGCGTATCGGCCCGCGCTCGTCGCCGACCTCGCGCCGTGGCTGCTGGAGGCGCTCTCCAAGGTGCCGGTGCTGACGCCCGTCGTGCCTGCGGCCTCGCACGACGCCGACGCGACTGCGACGCAGCCTGCCTCGGGTGAAGACAGCGCGACCGAGCCGCCTGCCGGCGCCGCGCCGACGGACCCCGACCAGGCCTGAGCACGGCGGCCCGCCTTACCGGCCTTTCGCTACAGGGGGCAGAACCCTCTGTTTTGACGAAAGGCCCTCATGACCACTTCCGAGACCCCGGCAGGCGTCCTGCTGGTCGACCTCCAACCCGGCTACGGCGGCGGCATCGGCCGCTACCTGATGCGCGACGTGCTCGTCGAGCTCTCCCGACTGCCTGAATCCGTGCCGCTCTACGCGTTCTACGTGAACGAGGAGCTGAGCGGCGACACGCTGGAGTCCGTGCAGGACTTCTGGCGCGAACACGGCGCCGACGAATCGCTCATCGAGCGCATCGACTGGCGCGAGAAGTCCTACGCGTTCTTTCGCGGATGGATGGACAACGGCGTGGCCAGCGACGACATCGTGGCGGTTGCCCGGGCGCTGCGCGAGCGCAGCCTCTGGGACAGCCGCGAGGCCGACGAAGCGTTGCTCACCTCGCTGAGCGAGCGCGGCGCCGAGCTCTGCGACCCGCTGTGGCGCGACGAGAACGTCGAGCGCCTGTGCGAAGAGCTCACCCGTCTGCACGGACCCCTGCTCACCGCAGGGGGCGGACGCGAAGAGTGCCTGGCCGAAGTCGAGCTCGCGCTGGATGCCTGGAACGTGCCGTTCGAGCGCCAGAACCACCTCACCTACTGACAAGGACACACCCGACCATGCAAGACCCCATCGCTGCCAGCGGTCCGTTCTCCCGAGAACTCGCCCGCTTCCAGGTGCTCTACCAGAGCGCGCCCCAGGGCGAAGTGACCGCGCTCGAAGCCTACACGGGCGAGGTCCGCCACTTCGTGGTGTACGTCGACCGCACCGAGCGCAACGAGCAGCTGAGCATCCAGTACTGCGCGGGCAGTTTCGAGGTCGTCATTGACCCCGCGACCATCTCCGAGCACCTGGTTCGCCACCTCGGCTACTTCCTTCAGGGACGTTGCCGCCAGGCGGCCTTTCGCGTTGCGACCGACGTCCAGCGCGTCTGCGAAGCCTGAGACCCTACCCGCCTTCTTCGACCGCGCCTACCCGGCGCGGTTTTTCATTTCCGGACGAGGTCCCGTCCGAGAGGCATCCGCCCGAGACGGCGGGCCTCAAGAAGAAGCCCTCGCGGATGCGAGGGCTCGGAAGGGCAGGAGCGGGGCCTCAGGAGGGGTTCTGCACGGGCACCAGGTGGCGCAGCACGTAGCCGGAGAGAAAGCTTGCCACCAGCAGCAGGAGCGATACGCCGACCGCGCCGAGCAGCAGCGAAGCACCGAAGTCCTCCAGCAGGGTCGAGGCGTGAATCAGCATGGTGCTGATGCCGCCACCCACCCAGAGTCCGACGATGTAGCCGAACTGCGGCATGAAGCGCAGCTCCTTGCCGGCGCGACGCCAGCGGGCCACGGTGAGCATCGTCGTGGCGATGATGACGCCGACGGTCAACGGCAGGTAGCCGAAGAGCGCAGCCACCCCGGTCAGCGCCACGGCGAGCGTGATGTCGATGCGCGGGAAGACAAGTTTCATGGAGGGGTCCTTTCTGGGAACGATGTCGAGGGTCTGTTCCCCCTGTAGCGAACGGGCGAGGCGCCGCTGGCTACACGCAGGCAGGACAACACATCTCGAAAGGACCGGCCCATGGCCTTCATCCTGCACACCGACGGCTCGTCGGTTCGCACCAAGACTGGCGTGCGCAAGTTCGCACTCGGCTACGCGCTCGTCGTGAACCACGACGGCGAGGAGTTCGAGCAGGCGGGCGCGCTCGAGGTGCCCCAGCACCTCACCGGCATGCACGAGGCCTACGCGGGCATCGAAGGACTTCTGCTCGCGCACCGCCGCGGCGTCGCCCCTGAAGACGTCGTGCTCCACACCGATGACGAGCTCCTCGGGCATGCGCCGCTCTTCCTGCACCTGCCCAACGGCTACGGCCAACGCGCCCACAACCTGGAGGTGCGCGTGCGCACGCTGTGCAACGCGCTCTTCCGGAAGGCGGATGCGGAGGTCGTGCTGGAGTACCTGCGCCGTGCCCGATGCCACAAGCTGAAGGGCCACGACCTGCTGGTCTACCAGGAACGCACCGACTACCTCGCTCGCGAGGCGGCCTGGCGCGTGCTCGAACCCAGCCGGGCCGAACCGCTCGACTACGACAGCTGGCTCGCCCGGGGCATGCTCGTCTACACGGCACCCAGTGTCGCGCAGAAGTGGTATGCGCCTTTCGCAGGCCCGCAGCTGCAGGCCTGAATCCAAGTACTCGACGCCGCTTGCCGGCGTATCGCTCAGCCTCACCGGCGACTTGCCGGGGCTGCGCATCTTCCCCGACCGCGCCATTCTGGCGCGGTCTTTTCGTTCCCGGCCGCCGAACTTCCTGGGTAATGTCGGGCCACCGGGCCGCCGGGCCACCGGGCCGCCGGGCCGACCGCGCCCGTGTCGCGGAACTCTGGCCCCGCTCAGGAGTCCAACGAAGACCGCCTCTTCTCAGCCTGTCGTCATCATGTCCGAACCGTCCTCGACTCCTGCCGCTGGCGCACCCACCGCGTCGTCGGGCGCACCGGTCTTTCCGCCCGTCGTCATCCAGGGCCTGAAACCGCAGGCGACGCTGGGCGAGCTGCTGAAGGCGATGGAGCACGAAGCCGCGATGCACGGGCTGGCTGCTCCCTGGGGCGTGTCGCTCACCGCCGAGCTCCTCATGCGTGCCGCACAGGCGCTGCAGGAGCGCGCGGGCGAGGCCGGCCTCGAGCAGCCTGCAGTGCCGTCCCGGGCCGCCGCAGCGCAGGCCGCCTCGCAAGGCTAGGCGCCTCCTGGCAGGGGGGCGCAGGCACGGTCCGCTCGGCCCCGTCGCTATTCGGAGCAAGAGCCCTTCGCAGGGGCTCGCGAGCCCCACATGTCCACCACCTTGCCATCCACCGAATCCGTTGTCCGGCTCACCGTCGAGCTGCCGGTTGCCTGCGCGCGTCAACTCTCGCAGATTGCCCAGCGCGACGGCTCGACGCTTACCCAGGCGCTTCGTCGAGCCCTGGCCACCGAGCGCTACCTGCTGCGCCGTCGGCAGGCGGGCGCACGGGTGCTGCTCGAAGCGCCGGATGGCGCGGTGCGCGAGCTGGTGTTCTGCCGCTGACCGGCGGGCCCGGGCGCGTCAGGTCGGAGCGTCCCGCCTCGAGAGCCGCTCCTGGTTCAGGCGCAAACGGGCAGAGAGGGCTTCTTTCCACTCGTACCCCAGCGGTGCGTCAGCATCCTCGAAGGCGCGTGCGATGCGCAGCACGAGTCCGTCCAGGTGCTTCTCGGCCTGCGTGCGGCTGTCGAACCCGAAACGGTGAGCGTCAGCCAGGAAGGCCTCTCGCGAGATGTCGAACCGTCCCGCGCTTACCTGCATCGTGAGCGTCTGAGGGGTCTCGGCCGGGTTCGGCACCACATCGAACGCGGGTGAGAGCCGCCAGCGGCCTTCGTCCTGGCTCCAGACGACCGCATGGTTGCGCACATGGTCGTCGTCGTTGCCGCACATCGCATTGAATATCATGCGGCCGAAGAGCTCGATGCGGTCCTCCGCGGGCGCCCCGATGCGCCGCAGCTCTTCCGCAAGCCGCGGATAGCTCGCACGGTCCCGGTGAGCGTAGTCGCCGGGATACTCCACCTGCAGCAGCGAAGCGGCCGATACGCACATCCGGCGCCGGCCTGCTTCGCGGTCGAAGCGCAGCACCAGGAGCGCGCCTGCGGCGTCGGTCACGAGCTCGGTCGGCGCGAAGCGCAGCCCGCAGGCCGCACCCCACCGGTGGGCGGCGTGCTCCAGGCGCGGCACGTCGACGTAGTCTCCCGCCATGCGGGGCTTGGCGAGCCAGAATCGCCCGGCGTCGTCGCAGACGGTCGCCTTGGGGTTGGCCCCGCCCACGCTGGAGGCGCCTCGCACCAGACGTTTTCGCAGCCCGGCCCGCACCGCGGGCCGGCCTTCGGACAGCGCCTGCAGCTCCTCGATGAGCTCGGGCAGCTGGGGCAGGCGAGGCGCGCTCAACGAAGCGACCGAGGGTCTTGCGCTCGCGCCCACGGCGAGCGCGCCCCAGCGGTCGGCGTTGCCAGAGGCGATGAGGTACCGAAGCGGGCTCGCGTCTTCGGGCAGGCCCGTCTCGCGGCGCAGCACCGCTTGGCCCCAGGCGTCCGGGCAGGCGTCGCGCAGCACGTCGTGCAGGCCCAGGTAGCGCGGGGCGGCGAACCGCTGCCCCGCAATGCAGGGCAGGTTCACCGGGTCGATGGACCAGGTGTGGCCCGCATCCAGGTAGCTGGGCGCGTACTCGAACGTGGCCGAGGACAGCAGCCCGACTTGCGCCAGGTAGCGCCCGACCGTGACCCACTCTCCGGTATCTGGCCGCTGCAGGTAGACGAAGAGCCGGCGCGCACCGAGCGCGCCCGCGGCGAAGTCAGAAGTACTCATTGTCGAGCTCGCCCCGCTCCTGGGCGGTGAGCCGCACCCGCTTGCCGGTGCGCTCCGGCCAGAGCGTCTCGGGCAGAGCAGGCGCCGCATCGTCCAGCACCCCGAGTACCCAGAGCGCAGCCAGGTAGGCGCTTGCGGCCGCTCCCGCGTCGCCGCGCTCCAGGCGCCGCAAGGTCGCCTCCGAGAGCCCCGCGCGCTTGCCGAGCGCGGCGGCAGTCAGGCGCTGCGAGAGGCGCTGCGCATGGATGCAGCGACCCCAGATGAGCAGGCGCTCCTGCACCAGGGTCGGCGTTGCGAGGTTGTCCAGCAGCTTTCGAGGCACGTTGAGGCCTGTCGAAGAGGACGGGTATGGCATCCTAACTGGCTATCTTCGAGGGGTCAATGCGATACCGACCCTCAAAGACAGACGGTATGGAGTTGTAACCGATTATCTTTGACGGCAATAGCGGGTTTCCGACGAAACGGATTCCGAGGCTTTGCCCGAAACGCCACGGGCCAAGGAAAACGCCATCTCCGGTCGGGAGATGGCGTCGAATGAGAGCAGGCTCGCGGGGGTTACGCCGCGGCCGTCTCGGGCTTCAGTTCATGCTCGAAGCCGGCCGCAGCCCAGTCCAGCAGCTGCTGGCGGGTGTACGGGCCGCCGTACTGGGCCTTGATGCCGTAGCCCGGGTTGAGTCGGTAGACGACTTCGGACTCCTCGGCGTCCTTCCAGGCCGCCCACAGGAAGCCGAAGTGGGCCGAGGGACGGCCGCAGACCTTCAGCATCTCGCGGGTGAGCTCGGTCGAATCGTCGCGGGCCTTCAGGCGCATCTTCGATTCGTACTCGCGCTGGGCCGTCGCCATCGACTCGCGGGTCGAGTCCGACAGCAGGTCCAGGCGAGCCAGCACCACACCACGCAGGCGCGGGCTGTCCGGCATGAAGGTGCCCGCGAAGGCGACCTGTCCGGCCTTGAGCGCCTCGTGGAACTCGCGCAGCGCGGCGACCTTGTCGTCACCGCGCACGCGAATCGCGAACGAACGCGTGTCCCAGGCGCCGGTCACGTCGCGCTCCTCGCCCTTGCGGGAGAACGTGGGGAAGGGCAGCTCGTTCTTGTAGACGTGCAGCGCCTCGCGGGCGTAGCCCAGCAGCGCCTGCGGCGGTTCGGTCCCGGTGCCGGGCACCTCGATGAACTGCACCGCCTCGACGTTGCGCACGATGCGCTTGCGCTCCTCGAGCGAGGGGTAGCGCGGCGTGCGGCCGGCACGCAGGTCCTGCAGCACGAGGGCTTCCAGGGAGACTTCCAGGGTGAGCGCGTCCTGCAAGGGGCGCGAGCCCTGTTCGTGTTCGGCCGTGAAGTCGGCACCGGTGGCGAACGCCACCAGCTGGCCGTGTTCGTTCGTCAGCAGTCGGCTTTCGTATCCGTGTCGCATGATGATGTCCTTTCGGGGGTGAATGTCGGAGGTCCTGCACGGTGTAGCGCCCGAGGCAGTGCCCGATAAAGCTGCTTTCTAGACTCGGCATCCCCTTCTTTGTTCTCGCTCGGAACCAGAAAATGCATTCGTTGTCCTCACTTCTCATCGCCTGCACGCTGGGCCTGGCCAGCGCTGGCGCATTCGCCACCAAGCCGACCCCGCCCGGCATGCCCGCGCAGACCCCGTCGGTCGCGCCGAGCGCGAGCCAGACTCTCGAGCTGCACGTCGAGGGCCTGAACTGCGCGCTGTGCAGCGAGGCCATGCGCGCGAGCCTGCTCAAGGCCACCGGTGGGCGCGACATCGAGCCGCGCCTGGAGTGCGGCCGCATCTTCGTGGAGGTGCCCAAGGGTGCCGTGCTCAACGAAAGCGCCGTCAACTTCACGCTGCAGGCCAATGGCTTCAACCTGAAGGACGTCGCCAAGGCCTCTCGTTCGCTCGAGCAGGTCCGCGCCCGCAAGGAGTGCTGAGCCCGTGAAGGCCGAATCCCGCTTCATGTGGCTGGCGCTCGCCGCGAGCGGCTCGACGCTCGTGTGCTGCGCGCTGCCGGCGCTCTTGGTCAGCCTGGGCGCCGGGGCGGTGCTCGCCTCGCTCGTGAGCACGTTTCCCGCCCTCATCTGGCTCTCGCAGCACAAGCTCGCCCTCTTCATCGGTGCGGGCCTGATGCTCGCGGTGGGCGGTTGGCTCCAGTCGCGTCCCGCGGCCTGCCCGCTCGACCCCGAGCTCGCCCGGGCGTGTGCCCGCTACAAGCGCATCTCGCGCGGGGTGTACCTCGCAAGTCTTGCCGTCTACCTCATCGGTGGCTTCTTTGCCTACCTGCTCCCCGCGCTGATGGCAGCCCTTCGCTAGACAAGGTTTAACCTTCGTCCGAGGCAAGCCTTGATGAGCCCTCGTTTCTCGCTCCAGCTGGCTCTGCTCGGTGCCTTGGGCGCTGCGACGCTTGCCTATGCGCAAACTGCGGCCGGCCCCCAGTACCGGGTTCCCCTCTCGGGGCGGACGGCCGGCACCGCAATCAACGTGCCCGGCCCCGGCGAGCCCACCCCTCCGACGAATCCCGCGCCAGGCTCGAGCGCACCGGTGGTGTCGTTCTCCAGTGCAACCCTCGCGTTCGGTGAAGTGCGGGTCGGCCAAGCCTCCGAGGCCCGTGACGTGCTAGTGACCAACACCGGCACTGCGCCGCTCCTGGTCTCCAGCATCCAGTCGAGCGGCCCGGGCTTTTCTGCCACCCACAACTGCTCGACCGTAGCGCCCGGCGCCTCGTGCGTCGTCTCGGTCAGGCTCGCGCCGTCCAGCGCCGGCGCCAAGTCGGGGCAGCTCTCGGTGGCGAGCAACGCGGCGTCCCTCGTCGATGTCGTCCAGCTCTCGGGCACAGGCGTCGAGCCGGTGCTGGGGCTGTCCGCCTCCATGCTTGCGCTGGGGTCCGTGGCGGTCGGTGCGACCAGCGACCCGCAGACGCTCCTCATCACCAACGACGGCAGCGCGCCGATGGCGCTCAGCGCCATCGAAGTCCTCGACGCCTCCGTCTACCAGGCGAGCCACAACTGCCCGACCGTGCTGGCGGTGGACGGCACCTGCCTCGTGTCGGTCTGGGCCGTACCCACGGCGGCCGGCCCGTCGCCGTCTTCGCTTCGCATCACGAGTGACGCGCCGGGCTCGCCCGCGCTGGTGGCCCTCACGCTGACCGGGGTCGCGCCCACCCGCACGGTGTCGCTCTCTCCGGCGGTGAACGGCAACTCGACCTGGGACTTCGACACCAACGGCAAGCTCACCTTCGCGACGGCCGGCACCTACTCGGTGACGCCCGCCTTCACGCTCAACGTGTCGCTGAAGGGCTGGGGCGGTGGCGGCGGGGGCTCGCCCGGCTACATGGGCAAATCGCCGCCGGGCGGCGGTGGCGGCTATGCCGCGGGCACCGTGACGCTGCAGGCCGGCCAGACCTACACGGTCATCGTGGGCTCGGGCGGCGCCATCGGCGTGTCCAGTGGCGCCCCGGGCGGGGTCGGCTTCGCAGGCGCGGGGGGCCCCGGAACGCG